>Ga0209125_1000775_pt1 | contig 36532 bp, 28 predicted proteins | sample BarGraIncub1131A_FD_184503 | JGI IMG/M metagenome (GOLD analysis project Ga0209125, IMG submission 184503) | Arctic peat soil microbial communities from Barrow, Alaska - Barrow Graham LP Incubations 11-31A (SPAdes) (version 2) | ecosystem: Environmental > Terrestrial > Soil > Wetlands > Peat... | reverse complement strand
GCTAATATATTTGCTCCTCTATTTTGTGCATATTCAAGGGTTTCAAGTACAACTACTCCTGCACCTTCCCCCATAATAAACCCTCCTCGCTCTTTGTCAAAGGGTATGGAGGCTCTTAAAGTATCCGTACTAGTTGATAGAGCTGTTAAAGAAATAAAGCCTGCTACTCCAAGAGGAGTAATTGACCCTTCGCAACCCCCAGCCACTATAACATCTAAAGTGCCATATTGTAGCATTCTAAAAGCATCACCTATAGCGTTTGTGCCAGTAGCACAAGCTGTAACAACATTAATACATGCGCCCTTAGCTCCTAGAGCTATAGCAACATTTCCCGCTGCCATATTTGTTATAATCATTGGTATTAACATAGGTGAAACCCTGTTAGGCCCTTTTTCAAATAACTTTTTACATTCATTTTCAATAGTTCCAAGGCCTCCAATACCAGAGCCAATAACAACTCCAAGCCTTTCTAAATCCATAGTAGTTAAGTCAAGCTTAGCATCAGCCACAGCCTGTTTGGAGGCAGCCATCGCAAATTGTCCAAATCTATCTATCCTTCTAGTTTCTTTTTTGTCCATATAAAGAGAGGGGTCGAAATCTTTAACCTCTGCTGCTAGCTTTGCCTTATAATTTTCTGTATCAAAAAGGGTAATTTTATCTATACCACATTTGCCGTTTTTTATCCCATCCCAAAAGCTCTCTACATCATTTCCTATAGGAGTAATTGCTCCCATACCTGTTATAACAACTCTATTACTCATAAAAACTCCTCCTTCTCCTTACATCACCATTCCGCCATCTACTGCTATTACTTGACCCGTTATATATGAAGCCTCATCTGAAACCAAAAAGGCTATAAGATTGGCTACATCTTCAGCTTTTCCTGCCCTTCTTAAAGGTATATTTCCAAGCATTGCGTCCTTCACCTTATCATTTAAGGTAGAAGTCATATCTGTTTCAATATAGCCTGGAGCAACTGCATTCACTGTTATTCCCCGAGATGCTAGCTCTTTAGCTATAGATTTTGTAATTCCTATTACTCCCGCTTTTGCTGCGGCATAGTTAGACTGGCCTGCATTACCTACAATTCCAACTACAGAAGCTACATTAACTATTCTGCCCTTTTTTCGTTTTAACATTACAGGTGCAACATGCTTTATACAATTAAAGGTTCCCTTTAAGTTTGTATTTATAACCTGATCAAAATCTTCTTCCTTCATCCTTAATATTAAATTATCCTTTGTTATTCCAGCATTATTAACTAATATATCTATTTGTCCAAACTCCTCTAAAGCCTTTTTAACAAGGTCTTGTGCTTCTGAAAAAATACTTATATCAGCCTTTACTGCAATAGCTTTTACTCCCTTTTCTTCAAGAACCTTTACAAGCTCCTCTGCTTCCTTAGAGCTATTTCTGTAATTTATAACTACGTTTGCTCCAAGTTCTGCTAGCTTTATAGCTATAGCTCTTCCTATACCTCTTCCTGCGCCGGTTACTATGGCAGCCTTACCTTTTAACATATACTTTCACCACCTAAAACTTCAATTGTGTTTTCAAGGGATTTTATATCTTCAACATTTAAGGTTATTAACTTTCTATCAATCTTTTTTATGAACCCACTTAATACTCTTCCTGGTCCTAGCTCTACAAAGGTATCTACTCCATCCTCTACCATACGTCTAATGGTTTTTTCCCACAATACAGCGGTCATAACCTGACTTTTAAGTAAGGAGGGTATACAGATAGCATCTGTAACATAATCTCCAGTAACATTAGTTATGTAAGGGGTAACTGGAGTACTAAATTTAACCTTTAAAAGCTCCAGTTCTAATTTATCCGCAGCTCCTTTAAGCATTGAGGTATGAAAGGGTCCACTAACGGTGAGACTTATTGCCTTCCTTGCTCCAAGCTCTAAAGCTTTTTCTCCTGCGAGAGTAACCGCTGCCTTCTCTCCACCTATAACCACCTGTCCAGGACAATTAAAATTAGCTGCTTCAACAATTCCTACTTGAGAACCATATGTACAGCTTTCCAAAACCTTATCCTCTGATAAGCCCAGTATAGCTGACATCGCTCCTACCCCCTGAGGTACTTCCTTGGACATAATCTCCCCTCTAGCTCTTACCAATCTAAATCCGTCCTCAATTGCTAAAGCTTTACTATAAATCAAGGAGGAATATTCCCCAAGACTTAAACCTGCAGATATTGAACCTTTAATTCCTGCTTTTTCTATTGCCACCAGAGCTGCCATACTAACTGTCAACACAGCTATTTGAGTATTTTCAGTTTTATTTAATTCGTCTTCACCTTCAAAGCATAATTTGCTTACTGAAAAGCCTAAGGTTTTATCTGCTAAATCAAATACTTCTTTTGATTCAGGTATCCTCTCATAAAGTTCATATCCCATTTTAGTGTACTGCGCTCCTTGACCAGAAAAAACAAATGCTATTTTGCCCATCTAACCCTCCTGTCTCCAGCATATTAAATGCTTTCTTCCCTTATTTTTCGTATAATATCCCTAGCTTCTAAAAACATTTCTTCAATAATTTCTTTAGAGCTTTGACGTTTACATACTAGGCCAGCAATCTGTCCTGCCATAACTGAGCCCATATCTATATCGCCTTCAACCGCAGCTCTAGGAAGACATCCCCGTCCAAGCTCTTCAAACTTACTCATATCTGAATATTCCTTCTCTAAAAGTTGGAATTGCCTAGTTAGCTTATTTCTTAAAACTCTAACAGGATGACCTGTAGCTCTTCCTGTAACAACTGAATCCATATCCTTAGCTCTTATTACTCTATTCTTATAATTTTCATGAACCGTACATTCATTTGCAACTAGAAATCTTGTTCCAACCTGTACAGCGCAAGCTCCAAGCATAAATGCTGCAGCAACTCCCCGTCCGTCCCCTATTCCACCTGCAGCTATAACTGGAAGTTTCACTCCGTCAATCACCTGTGGTACCAAAGTCATTGTGGTTAGTTCCCCTATATGTCCACCAGACTCACATCCTTCGGCTATTACAGCATCAACTCCACAATTCTGCATCCTTTTTGCTAGTGCCACTGAGGCAACTACAGGTATAACAATAATATTGTGAGACTTCCACATATCAATGTATTTTCCTGGACTTCCTGCACCAGTTGTAACTACCTTAACTCCCTCTTCACATACCATATGAGCAACTTCTTCAGCATTATCTGAAAGAAGCATTATATTTACTCCAAAAGGCTTATTAGTTTTTTCCTTTGTCTTTCTTATTTCATTTCTTATATAATCTACTGGGGCATTTGCAGCTGCAATAATTCCTAGCCCTCCTGCATTTGATACTGCTGAGGCTAAGGAGCTTTCTGATATCCATGCCATTGCACCCTGTATTATAGGAAACTCTATACCTACAATATCACAAAATTTAGATCCTAACATTATTACCCTCCTCATCATCAAGATATTTTTTTTCCACATAATCTACGACATCTTTAACAGAATTCAACCCTTCTTCATCTTCAATCCTAATATTAAAACTCTCTTCGATTTCTATTATTATCTGAATAAGCTCTAAAGAATCCACCTGAAGACTATCAAAGGAAGCTTCCAAAGTTATACTTTCCTTATCTTTATTTAATAGATTTGAGATAATGTCTCTAATCCTTTCAAAAACCATTTATTGCCCTCCAATTATTCTCTCCAAACAATTAAGGCTCCACCCCAGGTCAACCCACCACCGAATCCGACAAGAATAAGCTTATCTCCATCTTTAAGCTCAACTTTATTATTTAGTTCATGAAGTGCCATAGGAACACTAGCGGCTGAGGTATTGCCATAAATGTCTAAATTAATAAAAAATCTATCTACATCTATTTTTAATTTATTTGCAGCATAATTTAATATCCTTAAATTAGCCTGGTGAGGAACAATGTAGCGTATATCCTCTATTGTTAAATTGTTTTCCCTTAAAAGTCTTTCTATAGCTTCCACCATAACACCAGTTGCAAACTTAAATACCTCTTTGCCATCCATACTTACCAAGCTTAAGACTTCAGTAGGCGGTTTATAAAAGGGGTTTTCAAGTGGAAGTGCGGGACAATTTAAATATTTGCCCTTTTCTCCAGATGCGCCTGTTATTACTGATAAAATACCTTCTTTTTCACCTTTTTTAACTACAACCGCTCCAGCACCATCTCCAAAAAGGATACAAGTATTTCTATCCTTCCAATTTGTAAATTTCGATAAAACTTCTGCACCAATAACTAATATATTTTTACATTCATTTGACATTATAAATTGATTAGCAACTCTTAAACCATAGATGAAACCTGAACATGCAGCTGATATATCAAAACAAGAGGCATCCACCGCTCCTAATTTTTCTTGAAGCATGCAGGATACGCTTGGAGTATAGCAATCAGGTGTAATTGTGGCAACAATTATCATATCCAAGTCGCTTCCTAAAATACCTGCATCTTCTAATGCAATTTTGGAAGCTTCATAAGCAAGATCTGAAGTATTTTCTCCCATGGAGATTCTTCTTTCTTTTATGCCTGTTCTAGTCCTTATCCATTCATCACTGGTATCTACAATTTTTGATAAATCATCATTTGTTATAGCTCTTGAAGGCACAGCCATACCTGTTCCTGCTATATATGCTTTGCTCATCTCTTCACTCCTTTTTTATACCATTTTTAAGTTTATACTTATCTTTAAAAAAATGATTTAGCTTATCTAAGGCCTTTATTAATATTTTTTCTTCTTCTGGATCAAGCCCTTCAATGGTTTCCTTTACCATATCACTGTGAAATTTTCTATGGACCCTATAAGCTAGCTTTCCTTTTCTAGTTAGGTTTATGAGTACAACCCTTCTGTCTTCTTCTATTCTGCTTCTTTCCACATAACCTTTTTTCACAAGATTATTTATAGCGGTGGTTAAGGTCCCTACTGTAATATTTAAATCATAGGCTATTCCAGACATAGATCTTGGCACATACATTCCTACAGCCTCGATTGTATGAATCTCTGTAACAGAAATATCATTTAAAGCTCCCGATTGGAGGGCCGTCTGTTCTATTGTCAATATATCATTAAATATATCTACTAATAATTGATTAACAACACTAATAGAAGTTTTTCCATTTATCACATTTATCACCATTTCAATAATTTACAAGGCTTCAGCTTGAGCTACAAGCTCCTGCATTAAATCTTTAACCTTAACTATTTTGTCCGACATATACGCATTGGTTCCTGTGAAAATTAATCCCTCTTTTACATTACCCATAACAGCATCAATTAAAGCTTTGGATATGCAATAAGGTGATGTCCCAGGATGACAGGTTTTAATACAACCATAACATCTTTTAATTGCAATATTACTAACTTCGAGCTTCTTAACAAACTCGTTATAAATAGCTCTTCCAGGCATACCAACAGGACTATTTATTATGGTTATATCCTCCTCTTTTGCATTGATATAAGCCATTTTAAAATTTATATCTGCGTCACATTCTTCTGTGGTAACAAACCTTGTAGCCATTTGTACACCCGCTGCTCCAAGTTTTATGTATTCAGCAATATCCTTGCCAGTATATATCCCTCCTGCAGCGACTACAGGTATGTTTTTTTTATATTTTTCGCAAAAAGGTTTTAACGCATTTATTACATCCACTAAAATATCCTTCAAATCTGGAAGTGGACTTTTCTTTAACTCTTCTTTTGAAAATCCCAGGTGTCCTCCTGCCTTTGGTCCTTCTACTATAACCATATCCGGTGCTACCTGATATCTTTTATCCCATACCTTTGCTATTATTGTTGCTGCTCTGCCAGAAGATACAATAGGAGCAATTTTAGTTTCAGTGCCCTTGGTCATCTTAGGCAACTCCATTGGAAGTCCTGCTCCTGAAATTATAAGGTCTATTTTTTCCTTAACTGCTACAGCCACTAATTCCTTATAATTGTTCATAGCAACAAGAAAGTTAACTCCTATAATACCTTTTGGGCTTAACTCCCTGCTCCTTCTTATTTCCTTTGCTAGTGCTCTTTCATTGGCCTCAAGGGTATTAGTCAAAAAATCTGGTTCTCTAAAACCTATCTGTACTCCAGATATTACTCCAATCCCTCCTTCATTTGCAACTGCGGAAACTAAATTGCATAGGGACACTCCAACACCCATACCTCCTTGAATTATTGGAATTTTAGCTACTAAATCACCTAAAACTAAAGGTGCCAATTTCATAAAACCTACTCCTTTATATGTTTTTTGACCTTCAAACATTTTGATACTCAAAGTATATATTAAAAAAAATTGCCTGTCAAGATATGCCTTGGGTAATAAGCATTTCAAAACAATCCCAATCTTTTTCATATAAATTAACTTCTCCACATTTACAAAAGCCCAATTTTCTGTACAATGATAAAGCAGGTAAATTAGTCTTACTGACTAACATATGTATAGCCTCATATTTTTTATTTTTCAGCTCTGAAATAAGATATTCCATCATACTTCGTCCAGTACCCTGTCCTTGAAATTCTTTGCATACTCCAACTCTTGCGACTCCACAAGCAATCCCTTCAGTTCTGGTCCATCCAAATTTGCTGTTCTCTTCTTCCCATTCTACTTCCTCTATTGCAGATGCTACAGCTATGATTTTCCCATTGCTGTCTCTCAAACAATATAACGTCTCAGAATTTAAATCTTCATCTATATTTAACGTTGTTGGATATGATTCATCCCAAGTACATCCTGGCATATTTTTAAGTGAATTATAAAGTCGTAAAACACTTCCCCTGTCTGCATCCTTTGCCTTACTTTTTTCAAACATCACTACACCCCTATTGTTTATAAATAATCTTACTTATTTATTTCTTATTACTTATTTTAAGTTTTAATATTTTTCTTTTCACTTGTGTTATTAGTTTCTTTTCTGACACACCAGCTTTTATAAATTGTAAGTCACCAAACTTTTCAACTTTACCTTTTGTTATAGGGATACTCCCTTGAAATGGATTTATAACAGAAACTGGTGCTTCACTAGCCCATGAATAAGTGGCATCATGATAATCTACTAAAAAAAATAAATATTTATTAGCTAATTTAAAAAAGATTGATGCAGTATTTCCAGCAGCTTGTTTAACTTTAATTATATCTCCAGTTTTATAATTACCCTTCATTACCTTGTCTACTTTTATATCTGATACTATATAGGGATTATTGACGGGAGTAACCTCACCTGTTGTAAAATTGGTTATCTCACCATCCTTTATTAATTCGACTGGATATACCTTTATAACAGTACCTGTTATAATTGTCGCTACAATTTTATCTGCTTTATCATAATTATCATAAGTACTATACGAAATTTGGGAATTACCTGTGTTTATATCAGGATACGAATTTACCTTAGATAATTCACTTGTAAATATCGTTTTGTTATTATATACTATCGTACTAATTATAACTAATACGATAAAAATAACAGCTAATATTTTCATTGGTTTATAGACATTACTTTTAATAATTAATTTAATGGCATTCTTTATTTTAGAACCCATGATTACCCCCCTATGGTTTGTAACCCACTATCCACCTATCTAATAATTTATTTATGAACTCCATTATCTCTAACCATAATTTCTGCAAAAGCATAGATTTTTTCTTCTGATAATTTATTGATGCTAGTTTTTATACCTTTTACTTTACCCATAATGAGTTTTTCGAAGAAGCTCAATTTGTTCATATCAAATTCAAATCCAAAAACCTCTTTTCCTATAGCATGATCAAAAAGAGCAGGTGGAAATGCTAGTACAAATTCTTTTTCCTTTAGGACTTCATCTTCTTCACCAGCACAGATGAACAAGCCTATTTTTTTTTCTAGTAGAAGAGGTAAGTTGATGTTTATAAAGCTTGAAAGTTTTTTCTGGATTTTTCCTATATAGATAGAACCACCTAAAATTATGGTATCGTAGTCCTCAATTGATGTAACTGGTTCTTGCATAATATTTACTGTATGCACCTCACCAATTAGTTTAGACTTTAGAATATTGGCGGCTTTTTCAGTTGTACCATGTTTAGTAGAATAAATTATTAAAGTTTTCATATGTACTCACACTCCTTATATATTTTTTCATCTATATTTCTTATAATTAATATTATAAAGTAAATTAATACCAAATTAAAGATAGGGAACATTAAAATTTGTACCAAACCTAAAAGCTTATAGTTTCAAGGTGAATGCACATCATCGTAAGGGTGAAGGCATAGAAGCTTAAGGACATAAGCATTATATAGTATAGGAAAGAATTAAAATATAGGAGGGATTAACATGGGGAAATGTTGCCAAAGAAAAGAGCTTTGAATTTGCAAAGAACATTGCTAGCTTATACAAATATATTTGTGAAAATAAGAAAGAATTTGTACTATCAAAACAATTACTCAGAAGTGGAGCGAGTATTGGAGCAAATATTGCTGAAGCTGAATGCTCCATTAGCAAGAAGGAATTTCTTGCTAAGATGCAAATTGCCTTCAAAGAATGTGCTTTCCTCATTCCTCATTTCTTATTTACCGTTCTAATCTGAACAGGGACACACCTGCATCTGATGTTATGATAATGTCTGCTACTTTCGGAAATGGAAATCGTCTTTAGATAATTCTTGTTTGCTAGGCAGGTATATCCCTGAAATTGACAATAGTATTTCTCCTGAACTAACGGTTATTCCTCATTCCGCCTTCCTCCTTGATCCTATCTTTCTCCCAATTTTAAATTAGGTTTAGCATTTAAATTTAAGGTTGCAATATTACCTTTTATAAATTCAAAGTAACCTGCACTACCAATCATTACTGCATTATCCGTACAAAGGATTGGACTTGGATATAATACTTCTATACCGTTGCTTTTACCCCTTTCCATAAGCTTCTGCCTTAAATATGAGTTTGAGGCCACTCCTCCAGCAACCACAAGTCTTTTAACGTCCTTAATCTCACATGCCTTAAAAGAATTATCTACTAAAACATCTACCAAGGCTTTTTGAAAGGAGGCTGCTATATCAGGAGTTATAAGTTCGTGTCCCAGCATTTTTTCCTTATTTATATAATTTAATACAGATGATTTCAATCCACTAAAGGAAAAATCTAAAGATTCCTCATGGAAATTAGCCCTTGGAAATTTTATTGCATTTTCATTTCCGGATTTTGATATCCTATCAATTTTGGGTCCTCCAGGATAACCTAACCCAATTGCCCTTGCTACCTTATCAAAAGCCTCCCCGGCTGCATCATCTCTGGTCTGTCCTAATATATGAAACTTCCCAAAATCCTCCATATATACAATATTGCTATGTCCACCTGATACCACAAGACATACAAAAGGTGGCTCTAAATCTTCATGCTCTATAAAATTTGCGCAGATATGACCTTCTATATGATTTACACCTATCAAGGGTTTATTTATTGAATAAGCTAAGGCTTTTGCAAATTGCAGTCCCACAAGCAGAGCTCCAACAAGTCCTGGTCCGTAGGTTACCGCAACAGCATCTATATCTGAAAGCTTAACACCCGCCTGCTCTAAACTTTCGGCTACAACTACACTTATTACCTCAACATGCTTTCTAGATGCAACCTCTGGAACTACTCCCCCGTATTTTTCATGAATTTCTATTTGGGAAGCTATAATATTTGATAGTACCTTCCTACCATTCACAACAACAGCACTAGCAGTCTCGTCGCAGCTACTTTCTATAGCTAATACTTTAATATCTTTTTTAAAATCATTTTCATTCATGTTTCTACCTCTTTACTCTTTTGCTGCTTTAATTATACTTTAAAAATCCTTCTTCAACAATATTTAACCCTACCATTCTCATCACAATTTATTATTAATTCTTTTTCATTTATTATTGTCTTAAGCTCTGCACTATGCCCCCAAAGGTTTACAATATTTTTTAAAGTCTGCTCTGCATAATTTGCATTAAGCTCTCTTCCATCATAAGAGTGCTCTAAATACATTGTTTTATCTTTTTTTAACACATCTACAACCTTTATTATTGGGACGCTATTCATTCCACATGTACTTAATAAGGTAGCTTTAATTTTCTCGAAATTATCTTCATCCGCTACAGCTTCCACAAGAATATCACTATTTTTCTCTTTGTATTGAAAGATCCCTAGTTCCTGAGCCAATTCTAAAGTAATATATTTTCTTATAAAAGACTCATCTCTTTCTAAGAGTCTAGCTTCAAATATTTTTTCAGTTCCATAGCGTTTTTCAATATCCAAGAACATATTAAAGCCTAAATTATATGGATTTATACTTCCTTTATTGCCTTTAGCTACCACCTGGTTATGTCTTTTTATAAATTCTATATATAGAGGATCTGGCAAATCCAACTTTTTTAGGATTTTGTAATGCCAAAGGGATGCCCAACCCTCATTTATAATCTTTGTTTCAATTTGCGGTATAAAGTAAGCCGTCTCTTCTCTTACTATGGAAATAATATTTTTCTGCCAGGTTTCTAACTCTCCAAATTTATTAACAAAGGATAGTATATCCTCACAGGGTTTCCCAATCTCTGGTTCTAGTGTCTTTACCCCAACAGTCCTTTCTCTTTGAAGCTTAATCGAATGAGCTGCATCTAATATTTTTTCAACCTTTTCATAACCAATTCCAGGTGAATCAACATACTCTCTTATAATATCCCCATGTCTTTTAAACATTTCTATTGTATATATTGGTTTTGTTCCAACACTAAATAATCTGTTATTTTTAAAGAAATCATTGTGACCATATACATGGGCCATAGTTAATATTTGTAGTAGTAGAGTGTTATCCTTTAATAAATAAGCAATTGTAGGATCAGAGTTTATGACCATTTCGTAAGGAAGTCCTGTTAAATTCAAATTGTATAAAGCCTTTATTCTTTCGTAAGCTTTTCCAAAACTCCAATGGGGATACATGGAGGGCATCCCTATATATACCTGATAGGCCATCATATCATTATAATCTATAGCTTCAAACTCCTGAGGATAAAAGCTTAATTCAAATTTCTTCCCCACTTCTTCTATTTTTTTACAATAGCTTTCTAAATCCTTAACACTATAATCCAATTTATACTTCCTTTATTTCATTGCTTAATAATTCTTTAAGCTGAGACCATAAGTCATCCTTTCCCTTTATAGTTACTGATAAAAACCTAGTATTATTTATTTCTGTTTCTAGTCTCTTTTTAATAGTACTATAATAAGCTGCTGGCATGATTTCTGCATAACCAAAAAGGTTACATACATCACTTAATTTTCTAGCATAACTTATAGTATTTTCATTATCCTCCATCCAATTATCTCCATCTGTTACATGGAAGGAATATATATTCCAAAACAGTGGATTATATCTTTCTTCTATTATTTCAAGGGCCTTTTTTATACCACTGGAAATATAGGTTCCCCCCGCCTCCACTTTATGAAAAAACTCTTCTTCATTAACTTCTCTCGCCTCAGTAGTATGGGAAATAAATACAATTTCTGCTCCTTCATATTTCATCTTTATAAATTGATAAAGGAAGAAAAAAAATGACCTAGCTAAATATTTTTTAGTTGTATCCATAGACCCAGAGGTGTCCATAATACAAAATACTACTGCATTATATTGCTTTTTCCTTATATATTTTATTTTATGGTACCTTAAGTCTTCTGTATTAAAGGGAAACCTCTCCGCTTCTTTCTTCTCCTCTAAAAAGACTTTCCTTCTTTCACTTGATTTTCTTCTTTTAAGCCTTTCTATGGCAGTCTTTTTTTTAGATAATCTAGGCCTTATTCCATACTTTTTATAACCCTTTATCCTAATAGTATTTCCATAGGCAACCTTTGCACCATTTTTTTTACTTATATTAGGGAAGCTCATATCATCAAAAAAATAGTTCATAATATCCTCTATGGTAACTTCAGTTTCGTACATATCATCCTCTAATATATTACCAGCACCACTTATTCTTTCTCCCTTTTTTTCAGAGCCAGAACCTATTCCTATCTGACTTATATTGTTGCCATAAATAAAGCTATACTCCTTTAAGCCCTTTATCGGAACTTTGATTTTTTTGCTTTTTTCCTTAACTATAATGCTTTCTTCTGAAAGCAGCTCTGGTAGATTTGCTTTAATAGCCTTTTCTACTAATTTTTTATGCCTATTTATATCCTCAATGGCTCTTTCATGAATTATAGGATTTAATTCTCTGAATATAGCCATAATCAATCCTTCCAAAGATTATTAGCAGCATATTTTAAAATCACATTACAGCAATGAGGACAATATCCAAGTTCTATCATCTCTTCAAGCATAGTATTATATTTTTCTTCCTGCTCTTTATCTCTAACCCTAGATTTTGTAATTATTCTGGACAAATCTTTTACAGAAGCTGTTATTTTCTTTTCAACCGCCTCTCTTAAGGGTTCATAGGAAGTATACTTAATCTTGCCTCCATTTCTAATTAAATAAAACATATAAGAGGTAACATCCATTCTAAAGCCTTTAGAGGCATTTTCAAAAATTCCAATTTGTTCCTCTATGGATCTCATAAATTCCTCGTCTGGTTCTAATTCCTCTCCTGTTGACTTATCCTTTAATTTAGACCTGTTAATAAAGGCTTCTGCATGATCTAAATAGTTGTTAAATAAGCTTTCTGCTTGTGAAGAAAAGCTGCTTATAAATGCCTTTGTAACTTCCTTTTCTAATATTTTGTTATATTCTTTCCTTAAGGTATCGGAAATAAGCTCTAAATATCTCTTTTTTTCCTCTTCATTAATATCATGATCTTTTACTGATGCATGAAGGCTATCTAAAATGCTTATAGGATTGATGCAATCATATTCAGAGTTAGCTAAGGCATTGTCAATGGATTTTATAATAAACCTTGTTGAAGCCCCTTTCATCCCCTCTTTAATTTCGCATTCTTCCTTAAGCTCTGCTAAATCTACCTTTTTTGTTGTGCCTTTTTCAACTATCTCTTCTCCATTATATATTTTAAGCTTAGACATAGGATCCACCTTGTTTGAAGGAGAAAGTCTTGTTAGTATGGCAAACATAGCAGCAATTTCTAAGGTATGGGGTGCAATATGAGCATGAAAACTACTTTTACCTAATATTTTCTTATATATCTTAACTTCTTCATTTAGCTCTAAACAGTAAGGAACTTCTATTTTTACAATTCTATCCAAAATAGCTTCATTGGTATGGTCTGACTTAAATTTATTCCATTCAGCCTCATTAGAATGAGCTATTATAACTCCATCAAAATAGATCATTGAACCCTTTCCTGGCGAGGGTATAGATTTTTCCTGAGTTGCTGTTATTATCGTATGTAAATACTCAACATCATTTTTAAAAACTTCAATAAATTCTACTATGCCTCTGTTTCCTACATTAAAAGCACCATTTAAAGAATATATTCTAGGATCATCCTCAGAATATATATCCATCTTTGATATATTTATGGATCCATTTAATATGGTGGTGTCTTGATTATTAGGATCTATAGGGGGAACTATACCAATTCCTTTTCTTGATCTTATAGAAAATTCCGATTTCACAATAGGAACTTTTTCAAACTCACCCTTATATTTATTTTGAAGATTATATTTACAAATAGGACATAAATCCCCTTCTATCTCAATGCTAAATATTTTCTCTAATTTGCTTCTTAAATGTTTTGGTATAAGGTGAAGCGGTTCTTCTCTAATTGGACAATCTTTTATAGCATATATGGATGAGCTTTTTTCTAAAGCTCTTTTTAATGAATCAACTATGGAGGATTTGCCAGCTCCCACAGGACCTACCAGATATAGAACCTGCCTGGTTTCCTCTCCCTTCATAGATGAAGAATAAAAGTAATTAACAACCTTTGATAACACCTTGTTAATTCCATAAAAGTCATTAAAAAAATTATAATTTTTTACTATTTCATTACCATATATTTTTCTAATTCTAGGATTATCCTCTGGATTTAAAACTTCAAGGCCTTCTTTATAAATAATATCATATATTCTTTTATGGGCTAAGGAAGGGATGGAAGGATCTTCTTTTAACAAATTAAGATAATCTAATAAAGTACCTTGAAAAGTGTCTTTTACATTTTTCTTTCTATCCTCTTCAATTAACTCTTTAAAATCTAACATATTATACTCCTTTTCAATAATAGGTTATGTAAGATTATATGAGTCTTTTTATATTTTTATTAAGATAAAAAAATGTTATAATAAAATATATTTATTGTAAGGAGTATACATATGGATGGTTATGCAAAGGTAGTAATTAAAGGGTCTCCTATTTCCAAATCAAATTTCAAGCTATTTAATCTTAATGGACGAGCTATTTTACCAATGAGCTCTGGAAAATATCATGATAGATATGCAGTATACGAAGAGCAAATTGCCTATGAAGCGAGAGTACAAAATCCTGGTGTAGTTATAAGTGAATCCTTAATCGCTATTCTAAAAGTATATTATAAAAGTGTAAAAAGACATCCAGACACAAACAACATAACTAAAAGTATTTTTGATGGCATAGAAAAAAGTGGACTCATAGTAAATGATGCTCAAATAAAAAGGATCGTACTAGATGAGTATTATGATAAGGAGAATCCAAGATTTGAATTAGAGCTTTACTGTGAAAGCAAATATGATCTTAGCTATAAACTAACAAAGAAAAGTGTTGAAAATATGCCTATAAATTATAATCCTCCTAGCAACAGATTATCTCAGTCTGAAAGCTCTTATATGAAGAAAAAGGACGAATTAAAAATATCTTCAGAAAACAACACCTCTAAATCTTCGGCATTATGCTGTAGTATATGCAAGATTAAAGTTACTAAAAATGACTACATAACTGGGAATAAAGGTAAAACAATAATATGCAAATTGTGCTTTAGCAAACTGTTTTAACAATACATTCTTATATTTTAATGTTATAATTCTATCAAGTAATATTACTTGATACTAAATTTTATTTATAGTATCATTAGAATTAATATTAATTTGATTTGTATTTATCGGAATAATAATAATAACGGTTGTTCCAACATTCAGTTCACTGTAAACCTTCACACCGTAATTATTACCGTAATATAATTTCAATCTTCTGTTTACATTTTTTAAACCTATACTTTTTGAGGAACTATCCAAAGCATTTATGTAATCATTCATTTTATTTACTGCTTTTTCACTCATACCTACTCCGTTATCAGTTATCTTGAAGATAATATCATCATTTTCTTTATGACCACTGATTTCAATTAGGCCATCTGAGAGCTTATTTTCAAGACCGTGATAGATAGAATTCTCAACCACAGGCTGAAGTATAAGTTTTATCATTGTGTTTTGATAAATTGTATCATCAATATCAGTTTGAATGTCAAAGATATTACTAAACCTGATTTTTTGAAGCATTATATAATCATTTAAATGATCTAATTCTTGCTTTATGGTGACATGATCGTGCTCCCCACTTATACCATACCTTAGAATTCTTCCTAGCGCACGAACCATAGATGAGGTTTCCTCATCCTCATTAATTTCAGCCATCATATGAATAGATTCTAAGGTATTATATAAAAAATGCGGATTAATTTGGTTCTGTAACATCTGGATTTCCAATTCCTTCTGGGTTATTTTATCTATATAAACCTCTTTTACTAACTTATTTACTTTACGAACCATATTGTTGAAGGATTTTGCAAGTTCACCTATTTCATTATGATTTTTCAATTTTATTTTTACTTCAAAATCACCTCTTTCTATTAGCTTCATCATTAATACCAGCTTTTTTATTGGCTCTATTATTTGTCTTATAAATAATAAAACTAGGGTCATAGCTAAGAGGATAAGTAAAAAGGTGATGAGTATAGTTGTATCTCTAAGTTCATATATTGATTTATTTAATTGATTTTCTGGTATTATATTTATTATTTTCCAATTAGAATAATTAGAGAGTTGACAACTGACCAAAAATTTGCTGTTGTTTATTCTAATAACTTTGTCCTTTAATTTTCCATTATTCGTTAATTTAAGAAGATTTTTGTCAAACTTTTTTCCTATATCATTGGTTTTTGTATCATAAACTACATTATTATTTTCATCTATTATTGCTATCCTTTGATCAGGAATAAATAACATCTTTTTAAATAGTTTAGATAAAAAATTTAAATTGCTATTGATTAATATAACTCCAGCCACCTTGGAATTATTAACATCTACGATAGCTCTGGATACTGAAAATACATAAACATTATTTCCTTTTATGTCTGCCATATAGGGCAGTTGAAAGGTACTCATTATAAGAGGACCACCATTTTTTTGGGTTACCTTTTTAAACCAGTCATCCTCCTTAGGATTGTAGCCTGGATACATAGCAACCGCTCTAGCGGTACGTTGAAAGACTCCTTCCATGTTAAAAATAAAAACAGATTGTATATATGAATTATAATTAAAAGCATCATTAAAGAGCTTATTTAGCTGGCTCATAAAATCCAGAGTTCCAAAATTACTTTCTGTAGACATTTCTAGATTGTTTACAAAGGTATTAGTATTATTTTCATATATTAAGGGAAGCTTTGTTATGTTAGAAAGATTTTCTAAATGGCCATCTACTTTGTCTAATATTTGACCATTCATAGAATCTATTACTTCAAGTGTAGCTTTTGCTTTATCATTGCTATAATTAACAAAGTTAATGAAAGAAAGCATTATCATAATTATAAAAATCAACACAAAAATAAAAGTAACCTGAACCAGTAAGGGCTGATCCTTATATCTTAATGATCTTTTAAATTTTAAATATAATCTTCTTCTTTTATTGTTCATATTAACCACCTTGGTTATATTTTTATAAAATAAATGTACCGTATAATAATGTTACTTTTAAATTTATTATTTGTAAATACCTTTATAAAGAGTATTAGGAGGTCTTTCATGTTAAAAATTCTTATTGCGGATGATGATAAGATAATTAGAGGCGGTCTGAAAGCTATTATTGAGAGAAGTATTCCCGATTCCTGTATTGTTGGAGAAGCATATAATGGTATAGTAGCCTTGGATATAATAAATTCTACACCTGTAGACATTTTAATTGCTGATATAAAAATGCCTGGAATGAATGGAGTAGAACTTGTAAAAGCATTAAAAGCTATGAAGTCCACTATTAAAATAATTATTTTAAGTGGTTTTGAAGAATATAGATATGTTCGAGAGACTCTTAGAAATGGAGCTTCTGATTATCTTCTAAAGCCTGTAGAAAATGAGGTACTTATTAATCTTATAAACAAACTAAGAACTGATATTACAGAAGAACTGGAAAGTATTGAAAAATATAAATCTTTGGAACACAGAGTTAGTAGTGGAATAAGTGCCTTAAAGGAAAAGTATCTTTTGGCTTTAATAAATGGTTCAAATGCAACCTATTTTCCAAGAATAAAAGAAGAGCTAAATATAGATAATAATTGTGATTTTCTTTTATCCGTTATATGTATTGATGATTATTATAAGCTTATTAAGGAAAATAGTCCTCTGCTAAATTTCAACTTGAATTCTGTTATTGAAGGATGCATTAGAAAGTTAACTTTAGATAGGAGTGTAATAAAAGAATATTTTTTAGTTTATAAGGATTTAGAAATTATTTTATTGTTTATTTCTAATAAAGGAGATACTAATTATTTCAATAAATCAGTATTTTCCTTTTTAGAGGAAGTAAATAATATCATAGCAACTACGAATGAATTTACAGTAACAATAGGGATAAGTGAGAATTATAAAAATTTAGAAGAAACAAATAGAGCCTATGAGGAAGCATTAATTGCAGAAGAACAACGGTTTTTTAAGAGCAAAAATATATTAGTAAAATACGATAAAGCCTATATCAGCTTTGATGACTCTGTAAAATTAGATTTTGATTCTCAAATAAGTTCCCTCTTTAATTATATAGAGTTAACGGAAATAGAAAAGATATTAAGGGTAATTGAGGATATATTTAATAAACTCTCCAAAGAAAAAATATCTCATAGTTTATACAGAGAAACAATTAAGAGTATATATATAAAATTAAATTTGCTTTCTCAAGAATTTAAAGATGCAGCAGAGCAAATAAATGAGTTAGATTATGATTTTGATTTCAAGTATTTTATAGATGAAATAAATACTTTGTCTGAACTGAAGGAATACACTAGAAAATCCTTCATAAGTATATGTAAAAAAATCAATTATCTTCGCTCGCATAGAAGTAAAAAAACCATACAGATGGTTAAGGAATATATAAAAGATCATTTCAAAGAGGAAATAAGCCTTAAATCTGCAGCGGAACATGTTTATATGAACTATACTTATTTAAGCGAGCTTTTCAAAATAGAAACAGGAAAAAATTTCAGTGATTATATTATTGAGACAAGAATTGAAGAAGCTAAGAAACTTTTAAAAAATTCAAATATTAAAGCCTATGAGGTAGGGCACATGGTTGGCTATGAAGAACCAACTTCTTTCAATAGGATATTTAAAAAAATTGTTGGGCTTTCCCCTAGCGAATACCGTAAGGTTATAAAATAGATAACCATTACATCTGAAATAAAGCTAATAAATCCAAATAACGGACATATGAAAACCTTTAGATTAGCATTATTATTAGATTATAGATGCATCTATAGATATTAATAAGTAAATGTATATATATTAGAGGAGGATTTTAAATGAAAAAAGCCGCATCAATCTTAGTTACAGTTGCTATGACTTTAACTTTATTTTCTGGTTGTGGAACAAAAGCACCTACATCTTCTGCTTCAGCTAAATTATCTGGAAAGATAGTTTTTGAAACTCACAGAACAGACATGGCTGACACTACTTTAAAAGCAATAGCTAAAGAGTTCACAGACGCAAATCCTGGGACAACTATTGAGATCGAAGGCGTAAAGGATCCAGATAGTACTATAAAAACAAGAATGGCAGCTGATGAGATGCCAGATATTTGTCAAGTACTTACAACTGTTAAACAGTCAGACTTTTCTAAATACTTTGCTCCTATAGATAGCTTAGGCTTCAATAAAGATAATTTTTACTATGTGGTTAATGGGCAGGGTCCTGATGGAAAGCTTTATGCTTTAACTGATGGTGTTACTTATGGTGGTGGTATTACTTACAATGTTGCAGTATTTAAAGCAGCTGGAATAGATAAAGTTCCAACTACAATGGACGAATTTATGGCTGCCTGTGCTAAAATTAAAGCTAAAGGGGTAGTTCCTTTTGCTAGTAATTTTAAAGATAAATGGCCTTTATCTGGTTATGACCCAGGATTTGGCACCCTTATAAATGGAGACGTTGCTTACAAAAATAAACTAGCTGATTCAGATAAATTTTTGGAGGGTGACGGACTTAAAGGTATGGAGTTCTTAAAGACCATGAAAGATAAAGGATACTTAGAACCTGATTTAATGTCAACAAACTGGGATGGATTTAAAAAAGATATGGCTCAAGGCAAAGTTGCTATGACCTTCCTTGGAAGCTGGGTTAACCCTCAGATAATCCAAAATGGAGCTAACGCAGCTGATATCGGATGGTTTACCTTCCCAGGTGCTACAATTTATACATTAGGTGCAGACACTATGTATGGAGTTGCAGCTCATTCAAAAAATCTACCACTTGCTAAAGCATTCTTCAAATATTTATACTCAGAAGGAAGAATATCTATAGCTACAGATATGGTTCCTGGAAACAAGAATTTAACTACTCTACCTGCAATTGCGAAGACAGTTAAAGATTCTGGTGTTAAAATTGTAGAAGGTATTGCTCAAGCTGATGCTTATACTAATTTAATTAATAAAGCTCAGATTGACACTGCAGCTATAGTTCAAGAATATTTAACAGCTAAGGATCCAACTACTGTTGTTAAGAAATATAACGATTTGTGGGCAACAGCTAGAAAAGGTTAGAAAATAAATTTATTTAAATAAATACAATATGAGAACAAGTTACTGATAACAGTAACTTGTTCTCATATAAAACAGTTTTCTAGAATAGGAGGTGTTAATTTGAGAGTAATGAGCTATAAAAAGCAAAAAACAATGATAATCGTTATCTTCTTATTTATTCCATTAATTTTATTAGCTACATTTTCATACTTCCCAGCTCTGAGATTAATTCAATTTAGTTTTACTGATTGGGATGGATTGGGTGGCAGTCTTCATTATATAGGCTTTAAAAATTATATTGAGGCACTCACAACTCCAAAGCTATGGTTGACCTTTCAAAATAACCTAGCGTATATAGGTGTAGCTATTATACAAACTTTTTTAGGCTTATATCTAGCTATTATTGTTAATAGTAAAATAAAGGGTAAGAATTTCTTTAGAGCTTCCTTATTCATGCCTTATATATTAAATGGTGTGGCTATAGCCTTTATGTTCAGTTTTTTCTATGATTATACTAATGGTCCAATCAATATAGTACTACGCTATTTGACTCACGGCAAGTTTGCAATTAGGTTTTTAAGTGAGAATTATTCCACTAATATCTCTTTGGGTATGATTGGCATGTGGAGATACACTGGTGGTGCCATGGTAATCTTTATTGGAGCTCTTCAGTCCGTATCCACAGATTTCTTCGAAGCAGCAGAATTAGATGGAGCTAATTTTTGGCATAAAGTTAGATACATTATCGTACCTAATTTAAAAATTATAATTCAGCTTAATTTATTCTTAGCTGTTAACGGTGGACTTCAAGCCTTCTTTGAACCTTTTGTTCTAACAAAAGGTGGACCAGCAGGTAGAACCGATACCTTTGTAACTTCTACCTACTATACTGCTTTCCAATTTAGTAATTTCGGGAAAGCATCTTCCATGGGTGTGTTGTTGATGATTATAATTATTCTTGTTTTAGTTATTCAACGTTTCGCTTTGCGTGGGAGGGAGGATTGATATGAAAAAGATAAAAAAGAGGAATTTTTCACAAGATGTTATGGGAGTAAATAATCCCTTTTTAAGAGCTTTTAATTATGTGCTTCTAATACTTGGTGTTTTAATAGTTTTTACTCCTATATATATAATATTTATTATTGCCTTCAAAAGTAATAAGGAGTATATGTTTAGTGGTAATTTCCAATTACCTAAGAGCTTTTTATATTTAGATAATTTTGTAAATGTAATAGTTAAGGGTAAACTATTACTTGGTTTTCAAAATACTATGTTTTTAGTGGTAGTATCAGTAACCTTATCAATAATTCTTGGAACAATGGTTTCTTATGCTATAGGAAGATTCGAATTTAGGTTTAAGAAAACTATAATAACAGCCTTTTTACTGTCCACTGTTATACCTTCAGTAACTACTCAGGTTGCTACATTTTCAGTAATTAAAGGTCTACATTTATATAACACCCTAGCGGGTCCAATACTTCTATATATTGGAGCAGATATAATTCAGATCTATATTTTCTTGCAGTTCATTTCAAAAATACCTTATGAGCTGGATGAAAGTGCAATGGTTGATGGTGCTTCCTATTTCAAAATTTATACATCAATTATATTGCCTCAAATGCGTCCTGCAATTGTAACTATGGCTATATTAAAGGGATTAAACATCTACAATGATATGATCACTCCGGTGCTATATATGCCAAAGTCCTCCCTGAGAACAGTTACAACAGCAATAATAGCTTTCTCAGCGGATCAAAACTCCCAATGGAATGTTATGGCGGCAGGAATATTTGCTGTGCTGGTACCAACCTTAATACTATATATCTTTGCACAAAAATTTATTATTGCTGGTTTATCAGATGGTTCAGTAAAAGGTTAATTTTAAAGGGACATATCAGCATGCTGATATGTCCCTTTTTTACATTCTATTTTAAATTCAAATTCTTTTTTATAAGATCATTCCTTATTGCTACGCAACCAAAGGATCTCAACGGATCTTCCGGAGTATTGATACAATAATCAAGCATTTTATCTACTGTAGTTGTAGCAACATGAACTCTTGTATCAGAGGAAGCATAATAAATGAATATTTCCTGTTTTTCATTTACAACTGCTCCATTACAAAATACAACATTAGACACGTCTCCTATTCTTTCTTCTCCTTCTGGCGCAAGTAGAAACCCACCAGGTCTGTGAGTTACTTTATTTGGCTCTTTTAAATCTGATAAAAAAGCATATAGTACATATCTTAATCCTGCTGCAGTATTTCTTACTCCATGGGCGATATGTAACCATCCTTTTTCTGTCTTTATAGGAGCAGGTCCCTGGCCATTTTTAACTTCCTTTATAGTATGGTATTCCTTAGAATCAACTATTGTTTCAGTTTCAATGCTTGAATGTTCCATATTATCAGATAATCCCCAAGCAATACCCCCCCCTTTTCCAGTATCAATAAATCCATCCTGAGGGCGGGTATAAAAGGCATATTTCCCTTCTACAAATTCTGGATGAAGTACAACATTTCTTTGTTGAGAGGATACAGTCTTAAGATCATCAAGCCTTTCCCATGTCTTTAAGTCCTTAGTTCTTGCGATACCACAAGCAGCTACGGCGCTAGAAGTATCTCCACTTGGTGCATCTGGATCCTTTCTTTCCGTGCAGAAAAGTCCATATATAAACCCATCCTCATGTAAAACTACTCTCATATCATAAACATTAACATCTGGGTTTTCAGTTTCAGGCATAACCATAGGGTAATCCCAAAATCTGAATTCATCGATGCCATTAGTACTTTCAGCAACTGCAAAGAAAGATTTTCGATCACTGCCTTCCACTCTTGCAACCAAATAATACTTTCCATTTAAATATATTGCTCCTGGGTTTAAAACACAATTAACCCCAAGTCTCTCAAGTAAGTATGGATTGGTTTCATAATTTAAATCATACTTCCAAAATACTGGAGCATGTTTATTTGTGAGTATAGGATATTCATACCTATTGTATAATCCATTTTCACTTTCTAGTATAGTATTCTTTCTGTTTACAAGCTTTTCGTAGCTTTCAATTAGACCATTTTTCTTTGATTCAAAGCATTGTTCTTCCATATGTTGCCTCCTGATTTTTAGTAATATTATTTTATCTTATTTAGTCTTTCAATAATTTCAAAACAGCATCTTCCATTATGATAAGGACATTTCCAAGGTTCTACCTTAGGAACCTCCTCAATAACCTTACCCTCTAAGCTTACAACACTATACCATTCACCAAATTCTTTATTTACGAATACTCTTTGAATATAATCCCACATTTTATAAGTTTCCTTTAAGAATTTTTCATCTCCTGTGAGTTCAAAGGCATTGATAAAACCTACCAAAGTTTCTGCTTGAGGCCACCAAGCTTTATGACTATCTAGCTTACCATCTTTAATTTCATTATATAATCCACCTTTTTCTCTATCAATTCCATCTGCATAAACTTTTTCAGCCATTTTTATTGAAAAGATTTTTGCTTTTTCTATAACTTCGCTATCTCCTAGTATCAAGGCTGCTTCATATAAAAGCCAGCTTCCTTCTATATCATGGCCAAAAGATATCACATCTTCTAGAGAATTCCAATCATCATTAAAAAATAGTTTAAATTGATAGGTATTATGATCTATAATATGATCCATAATAACTTCAATTAGCTCTTTAAATTTTAATTTAAAGCTATCATCCTTCCAGACTCTGTACAAATTAGTGTATGATTCTAATATATGTAAGTGAGTATTCATTGTTTTACTGCAATTCGGTTCTTTATAACTCAATCTGGAATCTGAAATCTTGCTCCAATCCCTTTCTAGCGCTTCAATATAACCTTTGTTTTTCTCGTCATAACTATATTTTTCTATTACCTGATATATTTCAATAGCTTTATCTAAAGCTTCCTTCACTCCCGTAGCTCTATAATATTCAGTTAATCCATAAATTCCAAAGGATAAATTATACATTTGTTTCTTTACATCTATTGGATTTCCCTTATAATCAACCATCCAATATAAGCCCTTAAACTCCTCATCATAAAAATATTTGATTAAATAGTCATAAGTTATCTTTGCTACCTTTAGATACTTTTCATCCTTGAAGGTTCTATATGCATTTGAAAATGTCCAAAGCACTCTTGAATTTAAAATACATCCTTTAGGTGCCTTTTTATCGATTTTGTTAGAATTAGTTAATTTGCCGTATATCCCACCATTTTCCAAGTCTAAAGTATTGTTCATCCAAAAGGCTAAAATATTATCTTTAAGTTCTGTTGTAGCATCTTCTTTAAGTTTTTCAATATAATTAATATCCAAAATATCGCTCCTTTTGTAATATTACGTGTAATATATTTTATATTATTATCTACCTATATTATATTACTTAGATTATACCTTGTAAAGGATATGTCACATTACCGAAATAAAACTATCGTAATATTACAATAGTATTTTTGTTATGCTATAATACTATTATATGTTTAACTATAATGCTATTATAGTTTGAGTATTAGATAGGAGGTTCTTAATGGATAAAAAGGTAAGTATGAAGCTAATAGCTGATGAACTTGGTATTTCAAAAAATACTGTTTCTTTAGCTCTTCGAGGAATGCCAGGTATTAGTAGTGAGACCAGACAAAAAATAATTTTAACAGCAGATCAATTAGGTTACCAATATAAAAAAGCAAATGTAGTAACTAAAAATATATGTCTAATATTATCTAAAAGCATAAGAAAATCTTTTGGTTTCTTCAATTATGTCCAATTTGGAATGGAGGACGAAGGTAAGAAGGAAGGGGTAAACCTTATCATCCATTATTACATGCAAAATGAAAAGGAAGTTCGAATTCCCTTATCCATTAAGGAGGGGATGATTTCAGGAATTATAACTCTAGGACACATCTCCTATGATGCACTAAAACCCTTACTAGATTTACATTTACCCATAGTTATGGTTGATCATTACTTGTATAATGTTGGAATAGATTATATACTTACAGATAATTATAGTGGAGGTTATAGAGCTACTGAATATCTTATTAAGAAAGGCCATAAAAAAATAGGATTTTTAGGAGATATTTATTGTTCTACTTCTTTCAAAGACAGATATTTAGGCTTTAAAAAGGCTTTAGAGGATTATAATATGGAGATAAATAGAGACTACTTATATACGAAAATCAGCATTGAAGCGCTGGCCCTGGAAGAAGACCCCTCGGTATTTGAAATGTTTAATGAAATTTCTAAACTTCCAGATGCCCTGTTTTGCTGCAACGATGCTGAGGCAATAGCAGCAAATAGAATGTTTTCGAGTTTTGGTATCAAAGTTCCTGAAGATATCTCTATTATTGGTTTTGATGATATAGAATTTTCCATGAGCATGTCTCCAGAACTAACTACCATGAAAGTTGAAAAGGAGCTTATGGGTAGGAAGGCTGTTGAAAAATTGGTAAGTATTATGAACAATCCTACCACTATTGCAGAAAAACTTTTACTAAATACTACATTAGTAGAAAGAAATTCTGTAAAATCTATGTAAAAAGACTCCAAGCATATGCTTGGAGTCTTCATTTTATATATTTAATAAGGTCTTCATAGGATAGTTTTCCTCCAAATATATCTAAAGCGCTACCTATTGTAAAATCTACTTTATTTGAATATTTCTTAAGCTTATCTATATCTTCAAAGGAGCTTATGCCACCTGCATAGGTGGTTGGTATGCTTATCCACTCTCCTAAAGTTTTAATAAGTTCTTCTTCAATTCCGTTGCATTTTCCTTCTACATCTACAGCATGAATTAAAAACTCATCACAAAATTTAGAAAGCATGTTGAGATTTTCTTCATTTACCTGAAAATCCGTAAACTTTTTCCATCTGTCCGTTACAACATAATACTTATTGTCTTGTATTCTACAGCTTAAGTCTAATACTATATTGGCTTTTCCAACCTTATTAACTAATTTTTTTAAGTTGTCAAAATATATGTTTCCATCCTTAAAAACATAAGAGGTCACAATTATATGACTTGCCCCATACTTTAAATAATATTCACCATTATCAGCAGTTATTCCACCACCAATTTGAAGACCGCCTGGGTATGCTCTCAAAGCTTTAATTGCCTCTTCTTCATTCCCTTCTCCCAGCATTATAATATGCCCACCCTTTAGCTTGTCTTTCTTATAGAGCTTTGCATAATACTCTGCTCCTTTTTCTGATATAAAATTCTCAATTAATTTACCTCCATCATTTAAGGTTCCACCAACAATCTGTTTTACCTTTCCATGATGTAGATCTATACATGGTCTGAAGTTCATTTCCATACCTCTTTTTAAAATACTAATTAATCATCTTGGTTCAGGAAAAATTCTATAGAATCAATAAGTGCAATCCAGCTAGCTTCAATTAGGTTTGTAGAAACCCCTACAGTGGACCAAACCTTTTCGCCATCTGTAGTCTCTATATGAACCCTTACCCTAGCCCTAGTAGCCTCTGAAGTATCTAAAACCCTAACCTTGTAATCTGTAAGTCTTATTTTGTTTAGACTTGGGTAAAATACCTTCAAAGCTTTTCTCAAAGCCCCATCTAGTGCATTTACCGGCCCGTCCCCTTCCGCAGCCGTTATCTCTTCATTCCCATCTACTTCTACCTTTATAAGTGCATAGGAGCTATTTTCTTTTTTCCAATGCTCAGCACAATTGACTTGAAACTCCTTTACATCAAAGAACTTTTTATTTTTACCTAAAACCCTTCTTATCATAAGCTTAAAAGAACCATCTGCTCCTTCGAACTGATAACCTTCATGCTCCATATCCTTTAACTTATCTATTATTTTTTTCGTTTCTATAGAATCCTTATTAAGCCAAGGTTCTACCTCATTAATTTTCGCCATAATTGTGCTTCTCCCGGATACTTCTGACATAAGGAGCCTTCTTCTGTTTCCAACACTTTCTGGTGAAATATGTTCAAAGGATGTGGGATTTTTTAATACTGCATCTATATGCATACCCCCTTTATGTGCAAAAGCACTATTTCCTACGTAAGGAGCTCTTTCATTATGAGAAAAATTTGCTATCTCACTTATATATCTAGCTAAAGATGCAATTTGCATGAGCTTACCTTCCTCTAGACATTTTTTATTAAGCTTTAGCTCAAGATTTGGTATGATAGTGCATAAATCTGTATTACCACATCTTTCTCCATAGCCATTTATGGTACCTTGTATCATAACCAAACCATTTTGTATAGCTATCAAGGTATTTGCAACAGCTACGCCACTATCATTATGGCAATGAATTCCTAAAGGTACTTTAATCTGATACATAATTTCTTTAGATATTTCTCCTATTTCAGAAGGAATAGAGCCTCCATTAGTATCGCAAAGTACTATATAATCAGCTCCACTTTCTTCTGCCACCTTTAAGGTACTTATAGCATAAGCCTTGTCTTCCTTATAGCCATCAAAGAAATGCTCTGAATCAAATATTACTTCTTTATTTAATGATTTTAAATATTTTATTGAATCTCCAATCATTGCTAAGTTTTCTTCTAAAGTAGTATGGAGTATTTCAGTGACATGCATACCCCAGCTCTTGCCAAATATAGCTACAGTCTTGGTATCTGCCTTTATAAGAGATTTTATATTTGCATCCTCTTCAACCTTTATGTTAGCTCTTCTTGTACTGCCAAAGGCAACAATAGTTGAATGCTTAAGCTTTAGATCCCTTACCTTAATAAAAAATTCCTCATCCTTAGAATTAGAACCAGGGTTACCAGCCTCAATATAGCTAATACCAAATTCATCTAGAGTCTTAACTATGTTCAATTTATCTCCTACCGTAAAGGATATACCTTCCGCTTGAGCCCCGTCTCTTAAGGTAGTATCGTATATTATAACATTATTATCCCTTATCCCCAATGAAGTTCATCTCCTAAATAATGTTTAAAGTAATAACATTTTTAATTATTAATTAGACAAGCCATAATTATGGCTTGCCTAGATTTAATCTATATTAACCTCTTAAGGCTGTTTCGCCCATTAAATACTTATCAACGTTTTTTGCTACTATTCTTCCCTCATTTATTGCCCACACCACAAGCGATTGACCTCTTCTCATATCTCCTGCTGCAAAGATGCCGTCCTTATCCGTCATAAAGTTTCCATCCGTTACAACATTCCCTCGACCATCTAATTTTACATCTAATTGTTCTAATATGCCTTCATGCTGAGGATGAAGAAAACCCATTGCAAGGAGGACTAAATCAACAGGATGAGTAAATTCTGTTCCAGGTAGCTCTACCATATTCATTCTTCCATTAGCATCAGTTTTCCATTCAAGCTGAATTCCTTCATAATCTGTAACCTTACCATCTAACCCAATAAATCTTTTGCTACCAATGTTCCAACCTCTTATACAACCTTCTTCATGAGAGGTAGTTGTTTTTAGGGTTCTTGGGAAGTTAGGCCAAGGCATAGTAGCATCTCTATCTAAGGGAGGTTTTGGCAGAATTTCATATTGGTATACTTTAGCTGCGCCCTGTCTTATTGAGGTTCCAATACAGTCTGAGCCTGTATCTCCCCCGCCAATAACTAATACTATCTTATCCTTTGCACTGATTTCTACATCAGTTATTTCCTCTCCAATTATCCTTTTATTAGCTTGAGATAAAAACTCCATAGCAAAATGTATTCCCTTTAGTTCTCTTCCTTCTATGGATAAATCTCTTGCCACCGTTGAACCTCCAGTTAGAATAACTGAATCAAAATTGTCCATTAGTTCTTCTTTCGTAAAATCAAACCCAACATTTGTATTTATTTTAAATTGTACTCCCTCTGCCTTCATGATTTCCACTCTTCTATTCACTATGCTTTTTTCTAGTTTAAAATTAGGTATACCATATCTTAAGAGGCCACCAATCTCGTTATCCCTTTCAAAAACAGTAACATTGTGACCTACTGAATTAAGTTCTGCTGCAGCTGCGAGTCCGGAGGGTCCAGAGCCAATAACCGCTACATTCTTTCCAGTTCTTACTTTTGGTAGATTAGGCTTTACCCAACCCTCTTTAAATGCTTTTTCAATTATATCCAGCTCAATCTCTTTTATTGAAACTGCTTCTCTATTAACTCCGAGTGTACAAGCTCCTTCACATAAAGCAGGACAAATTCTGCCAGTAAACTCAGGAAAGTTATTAGTTAAACATAATCTTTCATATGCTTTTTCCCATTCTCCCTTAAAAACCATATCATTCCAATCAGGCATTAAATTTCCTATGGAACAACCCCAGCTACAAAAAGGAATACCACAGTTCATACATCTAGCCCCTTGATTTCTTAGCTTATCCTCTGGGAAAGCATTATAAAGCTCATTAAAGTCCTTAATTCTGACCTTAACAGGGCGCTTATCCGCAGTTTCTCTTTTGTACTCTTTAAATCCATATAATTTTCCCATATATCCGCACCCCTTACTTGCTATCAGCTTTTGCTTCCAGCTTTAAATTTTCTAGAATAAGTTTATAAGCTGTTGGTATTATTTTTTTAAACTTTCCTTTGTATTTATCCCAAGCATCAAGTATCTTTTTAGCTTTAACACTATCTGTATATTTATAGTGAGCTTCTATCATTTTATGAACCTCTAAAATATCCTCACTAAGATTCAGAAGGGATATTTCAACTAGATCCATATTAACCTTACTTGTAAAAGTATCCTCCTCATCTAAAACATATGAGATACCTCCGCTCATTCCTGCCGCAAAGTTTCTTCCTGTCTTTCCTAGAACTACTACTACTCCACCAGTCATGTACTCGCAGCCATGATCTCCAATTCCCTCCACCACTGCCCGTGCCCCACTGTTTCTAACAGCGAACCTTTCTCCTGCAAGACCATTTACATATATTTCCCCAGCGGTAGCACCATATAAAATTATATTACCTGCTATTACATTGTCATCTTGTTTATAGGTTGCTTCCTTAGGAGTTTTTATTATTATCTTACCACCAGAGAGACCTTTTCCTACATAATCATTAGCATCACCATTTAATATAAGTGATAAGCCACGAACACCAAAGGCACCAAAGCTCTGGCCTGCAGATCCATTAAAGGTATATACAATCGTATCCTCTGGGAGTCCTTTAGAACCATATTTTTTAGCTATTTGTCCACTGAGCATAGCTCCAACTGTTCTGTTAACATTTTTAATCTCAAAGCTTGCTCTAACTGATTTCTTATTGCTTAAAGCCAATGCTGCAATCTCTATTAGCTTATAATCCATTGATTTTTCAAGCCCATGTTCTTGTTCTATTACACAATAAGGCTTAATCCTTTTAGGCATATCTGGCTTATATAATACTTTAGAAAGGTCTAGTCCCTTTGCTTTCCAATGATTTATAGCATCTTTAACCTGTATTTTATCTACTCTACCTATCATTTCATTCATGGTTCTAAAGCCTAAGCCTGCCATTACTTCCCTAACCTCTTGAGCTAGGAAATTAAAAAAGTTAACCAGATGCTCTGGCTTTCCTTTAAAATTCTTTCTAAGTTCTGGATCCTGAGTTGCAATACCCATATCGCAGGTGTTCAACTGGCAATTTCTAAGCATTACACAACCTAAAACGACTAATGCTGTAGTTGCAAAGCCAAACTCCTCAGCGCCAAGTAGTGCTGCTATAGCAACATCCTTTCCGGTTTTAAGTTGTCCATCAGTTTGTATGCGAACTCTGCTCCTTAAATCATTTAGAAGTAACACCTGCTGAGTTTCAGCAAGACCTAGCTCCCAAGGCAGTCCAGCGTGTTTTATTGAAGACACAGGAGATGCTCCAGTACCACCATCATGGCCACTAATTAATATTAAATCTGCATGTGCCTTTACGACTCCCGCAGCAACAGTACCAACCCCTACCTCTGATACAAGTTTAACACTTACTCTACTACTTGGATTTACAGATTTTAAATCAAATATTAGTTGAGCAAGATCTTCAATAGAATAAATATCATGGTGTGGTGGTGGTGATATTAAATCAATTCCTGGAGTTGAATGTCTAACTTTAGCAATCTCTACATCTACCTTTTTGCCAGGAAGTTGGCCACCTTCTCCAGGTTTTGCTCCTTGAGCCATCTTTATTTGTAGTTCATCTGCATTTACTAAATATTCAGTAGTAACTCCAAAACGAGCTGAAGCGATCTGCTTAATGGCACTTCTTCTTAAATCTCCGTTAGCATCCGGTGTAAAGCGTTCTGCTTCTTCTCCACCCTCTCCAGTATTGCTTCGACCACCTAGTCTGTTCATAGCAATAGCCATAGTTTCATGGGCTTCCTTACTTATAGAACCAAAGGACATAGCTCCGGTACAGAACCTTTTAACTATCTCAGATGCAGGCTCTACCTCTTCTATAGGAATTGAATTTGAATAATCTAATTTAAATAAACCTCGGATAGTACAAAGATTTTTATCCTGTTCATTAATTAAGGTAGAATATTCTTTAAATATCTTATAATTATTTGTTCTTGCAGATACTTGAAGCTTATATATTGTGTCCGGATTGAATAGATGGAATTCTCCACCTTTTCTCCAAGAATAGTTACCACCAACATCTAAAACAGAAATAGGCTTTCTTAGCTTATTGAAAGCATTATTATGTCTATATAATACCTCCATAGCTGCAGTTTCAATTCCTATTCCTCCAATTCTTGAAGGTGTACCTACAAAATATTTATCTATAAACTCATTATTTATACCTATGGCTTCAAATATTTGAGCTCCATGGTAGCTTTGAAGAGTTGATATCCCCATCTTAGATATTATCTTTAAAAGACCTCCACAAATTGCCTTAATGTAATTTTTCTCCGCTTTATCAAAGGGTATGCCCTCAAGCTCCCCATCCCTATTTATCTGTTTAATTGACTGGAAGGCTAAGTATGGATTTATTGCAGTTGCTCCATAGCCAAGTAATAGAGCAAAGTGCATGGTTTCCCTTGCCTCACCCGTTTCGACAATAATAGAAACTTTTGTTCTAGTTTTCTCCCTTATTAAATGATGATGTACTGCAGCTACTGCAAGTAAACTCGGAATTGCTGCTTCATACGAATCAACATTCTTATCGCTTAAAACAAGTATATTGTAACCTTCCTTAATTCTCTTAGAAGCCCTTTCACAAATCTTTTCAAGTGACTCCTTAAAACCATCTACCCCAGTATCATACTTGAAGGTTGTAGGAATTGTTGTGGTCTTGAAATCCTTATCTCTAAGGCCTTTGATTTTTGCAATATCTAGGTCTGTTAGTATAGGCTTATCAATTTCTATAAAAGGATGCTTTGGTAGCTCCTTACTTAATATATTTTCCTGAGAACCAATATAATTTATGAGTGACATAACCAGTTCTTCCCTTAAAGGATCTATAGGCGGATTAGTAACCTGAGCAAAAAGTTGCTTAAAGTATGCAAATAAAACCTGAGATTTATTTGATAAAACAGCAAGAGGAGTGTCATTTCCCATAGAACCTATAGGTTCCTTTCCATCTCTAGCCATGGCTTTCAATATAACTCTTAAATCTTCTAAAGTGTAACCAAAGGCCTGTTGCTTCTCTTTAAGTGCCTCTGGGTTTATTTCAGAATCCTCTACAATAGCAGTAAAATCCTTTAAAGTTCTTTTGTTTTCTTCAATAAAAGCTTTATAGGGTTTCGCCCTGCTTATTTCCATTTTAAGCTTTTCATCGTCTATTATTATACCTTTTTCTGTATCAATTAAAAACATTCTTCCTGATTCAAGCTTTCCTTTTTGAGCAATTTCCTCGGGTTTAAAATCTAAAACTCCTACTTCTGAGGCAGCTACAGCAAGTCCACTTTTAGTTATTACATACCTTAAAGGTCTTAATCCATTTCTGTCTAAGGTAGCTCCAACCTGCACACCATCAGTAAAGGCTACAGCTGCAGGTCCATCCCAGGGTTCAATCAAGGAACCATGATACTCATAAAAAGCTCTTTTTTCTTCATCCATAGCTTTGTTTCCATTCCAAGCTTCAGGAATTAGCATCATAATAGAATGAGCTAGGCTTCTGCCGTCTGCTTCTAAAAGTTCTAAAATGTTATCTAAGGAGGCAGAATCGCTTCCTTCTGAATTAACTAAAGGGAAAAGTTTACTAATGTCCTTTCCAAAAACCTCAGAGCTTAATACTCCTTCTCTTGCATTCATCCAGTTTCGATTACCTCTTATAGTATTTATCTCACCATTATGGGCTAAATATCTAAAGGGTTGGGCTAAATCCCAAGTAGGAAAAGTATTTGTGCTATATCTTTGATGAACTAAAGCTATAGCACTTTTAAAATTATAATCATCTAAATCTATATAAAAGCCTTTTATTTGATTTGCTAAAAGCAATCCTTTATATACTATAGTCCTACTTGATAAACTACAGATATAAAAATATTCTGTGCTTCTTGCCACAAGCCTATTAACTTCGCTTTCAGATCTCTTTCTTATTACATATAGTTTTCTTTCAAAATCCTGTTGAATTTTGCTCTTGCTTCCTATAAAAACCTGTCTTATTATAGGCTCAGTACCCTTTGCCGTTTCACCTATGCCTCGGTTGTCTGTTGGAACATTCCTCCAGCCCAAAACCTTTTGTCCTTCTTCTTCTATAGCTCTTTCTAAAATCCCTTCACATTGAAGTCTTAAAGCAGGTTCCTTAGGTAAAAACACCATTCCAACTCCATATTCCCCAAGCTTTGGTAGTTCAATTCCCAAATTATCGCAGCTAATTCTAAAAAATTCATCTGGAATCTGAACCATTATACCAGCACCATCTCCAGTATTCGGATCAGAGCCTACAGCTCCCCTATGGGTAAGGTTAACTAAAACCTGTATACCTTTCTTTACAATATCATGGGATTTTTCTCCTTTGATATTTGCTACAAAACCAACACCACAACTATCCTTCTCTAAACTGGAATCATACATCCCTTGATTTAAAGGAAATCCAATACTTTTAGACATTACGAAACACCTACCTCCTATAATTACAAAAGATTATATTTAATCCTTTTGTTGTAAAAATTACACTTCTAAAGCTTAGAAGTGTAATTCATGTTATTGCATAATAATATTTTTTTATTAAGATATCTCAAAAACGTTTTATCAATTTAAATAAGTAAAGCGCTAAAGGTTCTAAATAGCAGTTTCTCCCTCTTCACCTGTTCTAATTCTTATTGCGTTTTCTACATTATATACAAATATTTTTCCGTCCCCTACGACCCCAGTTCTAACTGTCTCTGTAATAACCTTAGTGATCTCATCTAATATTTCATCCCTAATTACAGTTTCTACCTTAATTTTATTTAAAAGATTGATATTAAGCACAGTACCTCTGTAAATTTCCTTTCTGCCCTTCTGATTTCCACAGCCCATAACTGTAGAAACAGTGAGACCCTTTATCCCTATATCATTTAGAGCTGCCTTTAATTCTTCAAGCTTTTCAGGCCTAATTATGACTTCCAACTTTTTCATATAATCACCCCTCATTTTGAATTTTACAGAAAAATACTTCAAAAAACATTAATTTGATTATAACATTAATATAGAAAAATGCAAGTACAATGAATATTTATTTAATAATCTGAAATACATTTAAGGAAAAGAAATACAAATATTTCTCCTTTACTTTCTTACCAGTTATCCTTTCTAGTGCCATAGTATAATAGTCAATTTGTATGGTATACCTTTCTACTACCTCTTTTATATTCTCTTCATTTACGTGATCAGTTTTGTAATCTATTAATATTAATCCATCTTCTTCCTCAAAATAACAATCAATTATTCCTTGCAAGAGTATGAATTCTTTTCCATAAATATGCACATCTAAATCTTTTTCAAGTTCAGTTAATTTAATAGGTATATAAAATGGGACTTCCCGAAACGTTTTCTCAGAAGCTCTCAATCTTTTACCTATATTAGTTGTAAAATAGTTGTATATTTTATCTATGTTTATCAAATTCATTTCTTCTTTAGACATCAATTCTTTCTCTACCATAGCATTAACTTGAAGTTTTATATCTTCCATGTTTTCGCAGAATTTTATATCAATATGCTGCATCACCAAGTGAAATAGTGTGCCTCGTTCCGCTGCTGTAAATTGTTTTCCTCCATTTTCTGACTTTAGTATAAACCTAGGCCTTTCAAATCTATTATCTTTATATAATTCTTTCCCTGGTGTAACTTCCTCCTCCTTTCTCCTCTTAAGCTCAGAAATGGAGATTTTAGGGGCAATAGTAATTGCTGCCTTATATTTATATTCCCAATTTAGCATTTCATGGACATTTTTATAATCTATTTCTTTTTTGTTATTTAAAAGTTCCTTTATAAAGCTTTCCATATCCTTAGAGTGAATATTTTCTTCATTTGCAACTACTTTATCTATTACTAGTTGATTTTTACTCCAAAGGCTTATCTGCCAGGTATTATCACAAGCTTTAGAATTTACATCTAAAGCTTCTCCCCTTATTTCCTTTAGAAAAGTTTCAAAAGCCTTATGCCTTATTAGGGCAAAGCAAATCCAGTCTAAATAACTTCTCCCCTTTAGCATGTCGAAGGTTGATAGTTTACCCTTTTCTTCTAAGGTGCCCTCCCATCTTTCTATTGAGGACTCTATGTCCTTCACAGCTCCAGTTATGATCAATTTTTCCTTAGCTCTGGTCATAGCCACATATAACACTCTCAGTTCCTCAGATAAATTTTCTACCATAATCTTTTTCTTTATAGTATTTTTAATTATGGTGCTGTGGGTTATCCTCTTAACCAGGTCAACAAAATCTGCCCCAATACCTATAGTTTTATGTAGGAGAATTTTACCTTTTGAATCCGACTTATTAAAGTTTTTCCCGATTCCTGATAAAAATACCACAGGGAATTCCAAACCCTTACTCTTATGAATACTCATAATCCTTACTAGATTTTCATTTTCCCCTAGAATTTTCGCACTTCCTAAATCCGTGCTACTCTTTTTTAATCTTTCTATAAAATTTATAAAATTAAAAAGTCCCTTATAAGAGGTTTCTTCAAATTGCTTAGCTCTTTGAAATAGGATTCTCAAATTAGCCCTTCTTTGAAGACCGCTGGGCATAGCGCTCACATATCCCATATAGGCCGTATCTGCGTAAATATACCATATAAGCTCGTCTATAGGCATATACTTTGCCTTTTCCCTGTAACCCTCTAATTTGGTTAGGAATTGATCTATCTTTTCAGATTCGTTCCTTCCTAATTGTAATAGATTATAAAAGCTCATATCTCTATTTAATGCCCTCATATCTATAAGTTCCCCAGGTGTGAAGGAAAATATAGGGGAGTGGAGTACTGCAAGTAACGGAATATCCTGCAAGGGATTATCTATTATTTGCAGTAGGCTAATAACAGTTTTGACTTCAATGGTCTCAAAATAACCAGTTGCTCCATCAGAATAAACAGGTATAGCTAAAAGCTTTAGTTCTTCCATAAAGCTTTCAGACCATCTCTTTGTAGCTCTAAGTAGGATAACTATATCCCTATATTGAAGTTTTCTATACTTCTTTTGATTTTTATCGTAAATTTGAAAACCTTCTGTTATAAGTTCCT
>Ga0209125_1000774_pt1 | contig 36572 bp, 50 predicted proteins | sample BarGraIncub1131A_FD_184503 | JGI IMG/M metagenome (GOLD analysis project Ga0209125, IMG submission 184503) | Arctic peat soil microbial communities from Barrow, Alaska - Barrow Graham LP Incubations 11-31A (SPAdes) (version 2) | ecosystem: Environmental > Terrestrial > Soil > Wetlands > Peat... | reverse complement strand
TTTTTCCAATTTTACTTGCGGTATGCGCGAGCAGCCCCGAAACTGACTTACCCATTATTTATATACCTCCTCAACTTTGCCAACCGATGTGGGCTGACGCAGTTTTTACACCGACGCCAGAGCCGCCAGAAACATACGCACTTCATTCCAGCTTCTTAGCATCCGACTTGGCGAACGTGACCTCGTATGCTCCCATCGCCGCGGACGCTACCAGAAACGAGTTGATCAAGGCAAGACCGTACGCCTCAACGCCGCCGCCGGTAACGACCGCAACGAATTCGAGCACCAAGATTGAGACCAGTAGTGCTACCAACCGGATGTTGATTCCCTCAAACATCGGCTTGATGAGCTGGACCACCCCAAGCACCACAGCGGTGCACCCAGCAAACGTGCCTAAAGTTGTAATATCGTTCATGATAAAATCCTCCTTTTATTTTCAGAAATCCCATTTGGTTATAAATCCAATTATTGCAATAAACAAAACGACACCTGCACTTATCCAACCCCACATATCACGACTGCCTTTCGAGGAACCTGCAAGAAGGTATTGCTTTTCCTCAACAATTTTGAGCCTGTTGTCGAGAGACTGCGTAACCGCTTGCAGTTGCGCCGCAAGCACTTCTGCCGTTTTTGCCATAGAGGCTCGTAGCGTTTCGGCATTCTCCGCCATCTGGTTAGCAAGTGCCTCAGCCTGTTTTACGGCCGCTTGATTGGCGACTTTTACGGCTTCAGTATCATCGCGACGGCACGCATCAATTCGATCTGTTTCTATTTGACGTTCGCGTCGAGATGACTCAATTGATACTTGCAATTTTTGCTCTAAGAACTCTCGTGTCTGTTTGTGCATTTCTTCGAGATATTCTTTGACATTTCCTACCAGTAAAAGCACATTGGCGCTGGGATCCCGTCTGTCCTCTCCGCCCGATTTTGTTTCCATCTCCTATCCCACCCTTTCAATATTAAATATTCACTCTGATCCGAGCGCGACGATTAAGCAACTTCATATGTTCCAGACAAATGTAATGAATCACCAGTTGCCCAAGTCATAGGTACAGTTGACGATAATGCTGTAAAAGGTGTAACATAGCCACCTGCTGATCCTACCGCCCAACAATTACAGGCTGAATAAATAACTTCTCCGGACAACATATAAAACGTTGCACCAGCATCAATAATGAAACCATAAATAAATCTTGTAGATCGTGAGGCAGAAGGAATAGAAAATGAAACAGCCCCTGTAATGCTTGAATTAGCGGCAAGAACTATATTAATCTCGAAATAGACAAGTTTTCCGATTTTACAATATCGTGCATCCACAGTTCCTGACCCGATTGTTATGCCCGATAAAGTTGGCGTCCACGCTGCCATGACGCCAATACCATCAATCGCCAAAAACGCCGCATTGAAATCGTTCATGACGTGGCCCTCCAGCTCTTCACTGCCCGTCCACTGCGGTAGTCCTAGATTAGGTGTCGCTGCTGCTGCCATCTGGTTTGACCTCCTTTTGCAATAATTGATTCATTTCGATATTCTCTTGTCGCAGCATTTCGCTCTCAACGATCAGATTGGCGATGCGTGCTGCCATGCGCTGGATGATTTGATCTCCGTTCATGCGTGCCTCCTATAATTTTTTAGTTAGTTTGTCAATTTCCACTTGCTGTTTTTTAGTGATTTCAGTCAATTGTTGCGCCGCGACAGTCAGGATCGAGATCATAGCTCCCAGATCGCGACCATCTTCCTCAAATTTTTCTGTCGTGATTATTCCGTCTTTGTCTTTGATCGGATTTCCACCAACATCTGTTTTGTTTTTAAGTCCCTTGACTTTTTTACGAGCAAGTTCAGGAAGTGTTGTGTGGTCAATCATTCCGTCTTTGTCGGTTGTGACGGACGCTAATTCTGTCAGTGCGTCACCCTTGTAGCCGATTGTTCTGTCGGTAAAAGATAAAGCCGAACAGTCATTTGCAATTCGAGCACTGCCTTCGGGCATAAGCCATAGCGAAAGTGACTCGGCATTAGTCCAAAACTGAAATGAACTGTCTGTTTGCACTGCAATTCTTTGATGCTCTGCTGCTCCGTCATAAAATGCAAAGGACCCGTTCGCAAGGGCACATATTGACGCAAAAGCAACACCGTGGGCAATTAAATCTAGACCTATTCCACGTCCCGAAAGATTACCAACTTCGCCATAATTGTTGCTCCCAGCAACTGTCATGATTCGTGCGGCTACCAGACTATTGGTTAAAACCATCTGCGCAATCAAAGTTTCAACGTCAATCAGCGAAGTCTTAAGATGCCCACCAACGATAATAGTTTCGCGCGTCATGGCTGTCATAACCAAATCGTCAAGAGCCAGATCACCCAGCTGGTTGGCAAGCCAATCGACTCTAGCCTGCGCTCCTGCCGGTGTTTCTTTGCTCGTCGGATCGTACCCAGCTGCGTAACTTGCCGAGCCGCTGACAATGATTACTCCTGCCTCAATTCTGGTCAATCGATTGCCATGAGCTGTGTCTACCTCTGCAAGAGTGATCTGTCCCGCTTGGATATTGGTAATCTCCGTGCCTTGCCCAGAGACCGTGGATGACAGGTTGATCGCGTTGTTATTGATCGTTACAAGCCTGGTATTTAGTGACTCCGTGGGTGCGGCCAGCGTTCCGGCAACAACGATCTGTGCTGTTGTGAGCATCCCTAGATAGGCACCGTCAGGTGTGAGCATGGACAGCTGCCCCTGATAGTTGGTGTTGTACGGCGTGGCTGTCTGCCCCTCTTCGGACTTTGGTTCAGCGACCCACCATGTACCAGAGGTTAAAAATGACATCTGGCATAAAACCGAATCAGCAGGTACCGCAACGGTTATATCAACCTCGGTAAAAATAGCCGCAACCGTGAAAGAATGATCGGTTGTACCGGCAATGGATCCGTCCGCCTTGAAGAATCGCGTTCTTGCGCGCGTGGCTGCACCCAACGCTGATGTAGCGTAGGCGTTGAATGAGTGCGTGACATACGCTATACCCTCGACGCCGAACGGATCGCAAAAGACCGTTTCGGTGACGCGGTACGAATTGTGGCCGTTAAACTGGATGCTTGTATCAATCGGCATTTCTGTACCCCCTTACCATGTGTACGCTTCGAAATCTGCCCAAGTCGCGATATTAGCTTCAAATTCTGCCCATGTGTCAATTCGCTCCTCTAACAGTTGCCACGTTATGCCGTTATACCACCAGTACAACGATGGCGCGTCGTAGGTCCCCCACGCTGAATTTTGAATGAAGTTTGTTCCCCCACCCGACACAGCCGCGATTGATGCGGTCAAGCCTGCGATGGTTTCCGTGAGCGTCTGCGCACCGATAATAATGAGGTTAGTGTCGACCTGCCCCGCATTGAGCCAGCTTGCATTAACCCCGATAGCCGTCAGGACCCTTGCTAAAATGTTGCCGGCCGCGTCGATGCCGTTCCATGTCCCCCCGCCATCTGCGGAGTATGTAAAGGTTGTGGCTGTCTGCCGCCAAATAAAAATACTGTCTGCCCGCAAAGGGTGATCGTGCTGGTAGTAAATAACTGACCCGTCCGGAAGTGTTTCGGATGACGGGTAAAGCCCTGTTGACTGTGCGGAAAACTCGTTTAGTTGAAGCATTGCCAGCTGATACGTGGTCAGCTTCTGCACCGCGATTTGTTCGGCCTGAGCGATTGCGGATAGTTGTTTTTCGGCCGCCGGTTTGTACTGTGCAAGTGCTGTTGCCCTGCCAGCCGCAGATAAAACAGAGTGCCCGCGATAGGAATAGTTGTGTGTCATGATAATCGTGTTAATGGTTGTCGTGTCCGGCAGCACTAGCGAGATAGCATCAGCTGCCAGGAAGGACGGATCGCCTTGCAGGTCACAGTCAAAAATGTAGTAGCTTGACGCCCCGATGTCCGCCCAGATCCCGTCAAGTATTGCCTGCACATCCTGTCCTGTCATAAACGGGTTCTCTGCCAAGGACAAACAATAGTCGTTTGTGCCAGCTCTGTAGGTTGTCTGGACATTGTTCGAGTCCACTGCGACATACTCAACGCCGGTCAAACTGATCTGTACGGGATCGCATTTCAAAACGTCCCGAAGTTCGGGCGTGATTGTCATTGTGGGCGTCGTGCCGTACCAGACAAATTCAAGCACCCCCGCGCGCGAGAACCTTGCGACTTTGCCGCAGAGCATAGCCAGATAGCCGATTGCATCGCGGCAGGTCATGCGGCTGCTTTCAGGGATCCCTGTCAGAGTGATTGCACTGTTTGTTCCGGTCAATCCAGTTGTCGTGATGCCGCAGGCCAGACAAATATCGCTCAATGCCTCGCTGATCGTGCAGGGATAGGTGACTCCGGCCAGGTAAAAGGGGCGCTCAGTCAGAACCATGCGGTCATAGGCTTTGATAGGGATGGTCTTTAGCCCGCGCAGGGCCTGGACCACAATGAAGTAACCCAGGTTCACCCATTCACGTGTAGCGTCTACCATCAACCCCACTTGACAAAGCAAGGCGCTGTTTTGGAGAGCGACACCGTCCAGTTCTCCGGCGAGATTCAGTAATGTCAGATTCAACTCAGACATGACTGTTGTCCCGATGGAAATCTCGCTTCCGGATGCTGTTGATTCAGAATATTTCATCGAACCGGCTAAAATGTTTGCATCGCCCAGCGTGGTATCCGGAGTCCCGTAAATCGTAAGTGAGGCGGCATAGTCCCGCGCCTGTGTCGGATCAGCCAGAATTGCCAGATAATCATTTGATGGCATAATTACAGCTCCTCAAAAGTAATTTCAGACTCCCAGAGATCATCGGCAAGCATGTTTTCATCGCTCGCTCTGACCTTGAAAGTGCCTGTTGCCTGACTGCCCCTACACAGATACGTCATTGAAAAATACGGATCGGCAATCAGAGCCGCAAAAGCCGCCAGCTCGGCATCGGTGAAGGTAAACTCAACCGTGACCGTTGCTTTTCCGGCTCTCACGCGCTGATCCCAGTCAACACCGGTTTCGGAGGTACCGGATTCGGCAATGACATCTTCCTTATGCACTGAGTACGTGTTGATCATATCGTCGAGATCTGTTGCGCCGATTGTCAGTATTGACATTGATATCACCTGTTTTTCTTGATTGCGTAATTATCCGCAGCGTTTACAACAATTTCCTCTATGAGTCCATTGCCGATATACACAGGGATGACAATGTTCTCCGGTCCTTTTGACACGGATCTTAGGGGTGGATTGGCAAAGTTGGGCATAAACGCCCGAAGCGCCGTTGTCTCGTTTGGAACAGACCGACCGTAAGCCTGCCCCTGCATGCTCGACACCATGCTGGCAAAGGTTACGCCCTGTGCTGACCTGACTAAATCCGCAGGTATAACTGCCTCGCCCTTATGCAGGAGTGCAAGTCCCGTCCTAGGCACGTAATCAGTTCCGAGCGCATATGCTGGCAACGAATTAAATCGAACCTGCGATGTAGCGCCTCTAGTAGCCCTTGCTAAAGCCTCAGCCGCTAATCTGGCCGCTGTAGTTTTGCTGTAAATGCCATTGACAAATCCCTGCCCCGCGTTTGCGCCGTAGGTGTACATCTCGCCTGGCAGGTCACTCAATGCTTCGATTGCGGCAGCAGCGGCCATCTCTATCGCCCCGGGAAGACCAGCCGTTCCTTCTACGGCAGCGGCGGTTACCAGTTTCGCCGAAGTGCGCCAAGTGGCTATCCACGCGGCCAGTTGCTTGTTTGTCATTTTATTAAGGTCGTCAATGATTAAGTCAGAGCCCGGTCCCAAGGCGCGAAGCTCGAACATGACGTCTTCCGGAACCTTGGCTGCCAGCGCTTTAATACCAGCCTGCCAGTTCTGCCAATCCTTGATTTGAGCTTCCAGATTTATCTTTACTTGTGCGGCTGTCAGTTTACTTTTTTCAATGCCCTTGTCCTCAATACCGCCCATTTGGGATCTGGCAGTGTCGGCAGCTTTGATCCACGCGGCGTTGTATTCATCAAGATTTTTCTTTTTTTGGTCAAGGATTTTCTTTGTTTCCTCGGCTGATAGCGCCAGATTGGTATTGGCCCCCTTATTGATATCATCGATAACGCGCGCCGATTCGTCCGCGCCGTCAGCCATTTTATCAACAGCTACTGTAAGGCTTCCGACAGCGGTTTCCTGATCTGTTATGCTAGATACGTTTTCGGTTTGAGCTGTGGCCAGAAGGTTAACGGCGTCACGAGCGGCATAAACCGCCTTTCCATAATCGCCAAGAAGAAACGCTCCATCGGCTTGCGCTTTTTTATACGCCGCCTCCGCGGTTGTTAATGCTTCCTGCGCCTTTTTCCTTTCGCCAGCTATTGTGACTTGTTCTTTGTAGAGCCTTAATAGCTCTTCCTCGCTCGCCTGCAACTTGATTTCTTGCAGTTTTGACTTAATTAAATCATCAACTGCTGTCTTGCTCTTATTAAGCGCACCTGTTTGTGCGTCAATTGTCAGGTTCAACTCCGGCATTTGCTTATTGAGCAACGCGACCAGTTCGGTCATTCTTGCCTTTTCCGTATTTGACTTATTTTCTTTTCCTGAAAGTGCGTACAATTCATCAGATAGCTTTTGTGTTACGGCAGCGTTGGTGTCAATCTCGGCGCTTTGATCTGCGAATGCTTCTGCTGCATCATCGCAAGACTTTACAAGATCTTTTGATTCATCCAAAAGATCTTCCGTTGCTTTTGTTGCATCGCTTGTCTGCATGGAAAAAATCACAAGGCCAGCAACCAATGCCGCAATTGCTGCTATGACAATACCCGCCGGGTTTGCTGCCATTGCTGCATTTAATAGCCATTGCGCAGCAGTCGCAGATCCCGTAACACCAACTTCAACGGTCTTTGCACCTGTTAACAAGCCTGTGACGATCGCACCGACAGCCGCGGCTGCATTTGACAGTTCCTGAACAACAAGTTGAGCAAGGACTGCAGTTTTATAAGCTAAAACAGCAGCGGTAATAATTCCGAGCACTGTTGCGATAGATTTTCCGTTGTCCACTACCCATTCGAAAAAGCCAATCACGGGAGCCAAAACAGGAACGAGTTGTTTCACTGCCCCGATCATGCCCGGTATTCCGTCTTTTGTGAAAGCGGTCGTCAGTTTATCAACAGCCGAAAGAGCTGCAGGAATCAGGACGTCCTTGATTGCTTTTGAGATCGGCTCCATAACTTTGCCAAGAAAGGCATTCGCATTATCCTTGAGTGTGGAGATTAGGCCGTCTGTGGTCTTAGAAGCAATCTCCATGCCCTTGTAAAACTGGCCGCCCTCAGACGTTGCTACCTTGAAAGCGCCTGCCATTTCATCTGCAGATATCCCACCCTTAGACATTCTGTCGGTCAGATCGGAAATTGATTCGCCGGTTGTTTCGGAAATGATTTTGAGTGGATTAAATCCGGCCTCAATCATCATTTGCAGATTTTCACCGGTCATCTTACCCTGAGACGATGCTTTGCCGAATGCCATTGTCAATGATTTGAGTTTTTCAACATTGCCTAAAGAAATATCACCAAGCATGGTAAGGTCGGCGGTCGTGTCTTTGTTTGCGATGCCAAATGCCAGCAGGGTTTTAGTTCCATCTGCCAGGTCACCCATTTCGTAGGGAGTTGCGGCAGCCAGTTTCTTGAGTTCCTCTACCTTCTGTAAGGCCGTAGATTCGTCTCCAAGCATCGTAGTAAACGACGCCATGTAGTTTTCCATTTGTGAGTTGTATTTTAGCCCAACGGTAGCTGCGGCGCCCATACCAGCGCCAACAGCAGCCAGAGCGGCAACCGTCGCAGTCGCCATTGCGGATGCAACCTTACCAACTCCGCCGAAGCCTTTGGAGGCAGACGATTCCAGCCCGTTCAAACCAGTCTTAAATCCAGTCTGATCCAGCTCTGTACCAATTTTTACAGTACCGTCGTTCAATGCTCTCACCTGCCTTTATCGGATACTTCCGTTATTCTTCGTTTGATATAGTTCTTCATGTCAGTGTCGCGTTTTGCGAGCTTCATTTTCGAGTCGGCCGTCTCCTCGACGTCCAGAGCGTATAGTTTTTTCATGTCGGCATAGAACGACTTTTGTTCTTTGCCCATGCCCGTGGTCTTCGTGACCCGGTACCCCATGATCTTTGACATTTTCAACTCATCATTAAGGGACTCAAACATTGCCTTGAATTTCCACCAATGCAGGTCTTCGCTACTCAGGTCCTGCAGATCAATCCGATACTGGGTCCGGAAAGCTGAATAGATATAGGGCGCGTCAACCTCGAAACAGTAGCACCGCTTGAGTGACGCGCCCTTGCCTTTAGCCGATTCCTTCGGTTCGGCCTTCCCACCTCGATAAAACCACATCATTGTTTCAAACGCCTGTGTCGGGTCGTCTGGCAGTTTATCGCCATAGAACAGGCACAAGGCGTTCATGATTCGTTCGTCATCGGATAGTTTCTGATCGAAGATGCAGATTTCAATCAGGATGAATGTTCGGAATCCCCAATTGACTAAATGTTTTTCCCCAGCAATTGTGACCGCTGTAGGCAGTTCGTCAATGAGGATGTTCATTTATCTCACCCGTTTCACCGAATATTTGGCCATCGTTTCATTTCGGGCAGCCACTATGATTTTGGTGAATTCTGCAACAAAACCGAGTACCTTGTCATAGCTCGTGCAGTCTCCGATTACATCGGCGCCGGTCAGGTGGATGAAGAAGTTTTTCATGATATCGATGTACGCCTTGTATTCCATCCACTTAGCCGGATATTCTACCTTCTGCGCCTCTTCCACTTCCAAGAGCATCGTTTCCTGCGCCTCTTCAACAGCTTTGACTTTCAGGTAGTCGGTCGGGTCAAACTCGAACTCGATCTCGTTGATTTTCATCTGCATCTTGGGTCCTCCTGGCTTTTAAGCCACTATTGTAAAATCTTTACCGACCGCTGCGACTTATATAGCTGTGTAATCGTACGCAGTAGGAGTGGCGCCGACTTTTTTCAGTTCGATGTCAATTGCCGATGCTTCCCCGGCGTTCCCCGCTCCGTCAGAATTGACCACGATCGAAACCTGACCGGTCTCACCAACACCCGTCAGCATATTGAAATAGACGTAGTTGGTCACACAGGCACTGCCTCTGCCCTGGGCAACTCCGAACGAAAGCATATAGTCCTGTGCCTCGTCACCGATGAAGCGGTCTCCGCCCGGTTTGAACGTTCTCTGATTGCCTGTCTTGATAGACGACTGGCCTGCGCGAATGTAGTTCTTTTCGGTCATGGTGGGATTGAGCTGTGCGTCAAGTCCCTCAATACCGGTCTGTACCACTGCATAGGCAGTTTTCACAGTAGGTACGACAGCGGCGGGTGTAAGATCGATTGCAAGTACCATGTCATCGTTGGTCGACCAGCCAGTAAAATCAGGATCCGGAGTTACTCCGGTCATAAGTGCACTTAAAAGCATGTTGTTATTCCTCCTCATAGTAGGTAACTTTGCACTGCAGCATGTATTTTGCAATGCAGGCATCAAGATCTACGTCGGCCAGGTTGGGCATATTCTGCAGTGACTCGATTTTTCGCACTTGGCAGTTAGTCCCGAAGTCCGGGAAGATTTTCGCCTTGTTCTGTGCGTCGATCCAGTCACCGAATGCTTGAGCCATGTTCATGGCCAACAGGTTCAGATCGTCAGTGTTTATCGAAAATGATTTAGTGATCAGGATCGCAAATCCGTACTCTTTGACACCCGCATTTCGCGTGTATCGTTTGACATACTTGTTCGCATACTGAGTTATGAAGGCAATCGTGTCAGGAGTGCCAGTTGAAACATTGAAATTCAGGACATTCCCGACCACAGCCAGAACCTGCGGCTCCAGGTAGGCTTTCATGATGTCGTGTTTCGTGCTCATAATCAGCCGCCTTTCTGCTTGATGAAGTTCTGTACAGCCTTGGTCAGCTCTGGCCCCCTGGCGGTCATCATGGCCTTGTCCCAGTACGACGATGCCGTTGGTTTTGAATAGTTCAATTCAACGCTGGTCAGCACCTTGTACTCGCCGTGCGACCAGGCTGATCCTGTCTTGCTGGACACCATCAGCTTGCCGTGATACTGGTACCGGGCATATGGCGAAAGGTAGTGGACAATCCCTTGGCCGTTCTCAACATAGGTTCGGACATTTTTAGCCAGAACACCATTCAGTTCAGGGACATACGGCTGCATGAGCTTTCGTGCCTCGTTGGCCGCGAATAATTGAACCTTGTCACCGATCATGTCGTTGATGATCTGGTTTTCCGGCTTGTCGAATTTGAAGCTGATTTTCACGGTCAGCCCCCCAGTCTGTAGTGTCCCTGCATGCTGCCAGAGTTGTCGGAGCAGGCAGTCACCTTGAAGGCATTCGGCTTGTTTTTGGACAGGATCTGCGTCGCCGTGTTTGGTGACAAGCTAGTGATCATGTCGGCCGTAGTTCCTAGAATCACAATATCGTCGTTTCGCATTGTGAAGAACCCGTCCCGCAGATTGGCAGCTTTGGCCACCCACTCTGCGTATGACAGATACGTGGCAGACTTCGGGATCCGTACCGCGTATGCCCCCGACATCTGCGAATTAAATCCGGAGTTGACCTGCGCCGTGACCACCTTAAAAAAACAATCGGGCAGAATAGTCTTGTACCAGGCATCCACATTCGCAGCCGGATTATCCACGGCTTTTAGGCAGTTCCAGAGCGTTATCGTTTGGATGTAGTTAGGGTTCAGCCGTGCCATACATCCACCCCCGCCCGCAGGAGCACCGTTCCGAACAGGTAGATCTTCGCGATGGAACGGATCTCGTTCTTCCCAGCGAAGCGCGAGACATCATAGCTCCCGGACTGACCATCATTTGAGAATGACGTCATACCGGAGGCTTGTGCCTGCTCTGCCTGGAACAGGTATTCCGCGATCTCACAGATGCAGTTTTTGATGTCTGCCAGGACCAGTGTCGTGACAACATCATCGATGGTAATCGTCGCAACATCGTCCACAATAACAACAGATGAGAGCTGGCCAAACGTGTGTCTGGCCAGCTCTCTCTCTGCCTTTGTCTCATAAAATGGGAATTGCTCGGCGGTCATGACTGCTGTCGACCCAGCCCGCCAGTCAATGTATTCAACAGACGATACAATAGCAGCCATATTTCCTCCTTATTCCTTGATCGCCACGGTGTCGTCGGCTATCGGGCCGATTGCGGCAATCAGGTCAGCCTTTTCGGGCGTGATTACACCAATCACTTTTACCGGAGCAGGCTTTTTGACCTGATTTTCTTTTCCGGGAATTAGTCCAATTCGTCTCATGATGTTCTCCTTTCAAGAAGCCGGAGGCCTTTCGACTCCCAGCCATTCAGTTGGTTCGTCAGATTGCCTTGTTGTGCAGATAGATGCCCTTGGCCTTGTTGCCATAAGCATCGCACAGCGCATAGAGGCGATAGCGATATGTCAGAGCGTCAGCATCAAAGTTGGCGTCAGCAGCGGCAGCAAGGGACACCTTGTGCTTTGTGTACTGCAAAACTGCCTTGGGCTGAATGACCATGAAGTTGATGTCTTTGCCCGCCACGTCTTTGACATAGCCGCCTGCTTCTTCACCGGCAGTTTTGCCGTCGAGCTGGTCAATGGCCGTGTAAAAACGATCCTGAGGAACGGCGACGATCTTGGAGAAGTTCTTCAAAACCTCTCTCGATTTGGTTGTGTCAAGATCTTCCCATAGTCCAGAAAGAGAATCCTCAATGTACAGGATTCTTCCGGCCTTCGGAACCTTGTTCGCGTTCATGGCAGTTGTTGCGGCACGAAGAGCGGCAATGACAGCGGCTCCGTCAGCAAGGGAAGCGTCTGCCGGGCCAAGTCCATGCAGGGCTGCATAGCTTGCAAAACGGAAAGCGTCAACTTCTGGGATAACTTCGGTTCTTTCGAACTCGCCTGCGAGCATTCCGAACGCAATTCCCTGTGTCTCTTCGTCGTCCATAGCGTCAACGCTGAATTTACCGCCGCGGTCAAAGTTGTACTTGACGGTTTCATATTCGAACGTCATGGTTCTGTCAACATAGCCGGTGTTGCGTCCATAGTCGGCAAGCCCCTGCAATGTCATTTTCGGGATAGCGACTTCATTCGCATTTGCTCCCGCTTTGGCGAAAGCCATATCAGAATCAAGGTCTGTGGTAAGGGCCTCAACTTCATAGACTTCGTCGAGCATCCCGATGTATTTGGTGATAAGAGCGATTGTATTAGGTAACATTTTTCAAATCCTCACTTCTCTTTTTTGGTTGCGGGTAAGCCGAACGCTCTTCGCATTCTTGCATCATCCGCACCTATCGCGCCGCCGCCCGTTGTGGACGCGACGCCTTTCGTAACTGCCGGTTCTTTGGCTTTCAGGTTTGGCATGGCTTTTAAGGCGGCCTCGAGAACAACTTTGATGTCGTCCTTTTTGGGCTTACCCGAATCATCCTTGCCAACCTTTGAAAAGTCCAGTTTGATGTAGGGTAGTTGTGCCAGATCAATTCCAAGATCCTTTGCAACGGATTCAGAACGCGCTTCGATTAAGTCGTTGAACCGCTCTGCCTTGACAATTTCGGTCTCTGCTTTTGCGTCCTCTGCCTTTTTCTGCATGGCGGTCAGACTGCCCTTGTCTTTTTCAGCCTGGGCGGCTTTTGTTGACTTGTAGTCAGCCATTGCCTGTTTTGCCTCAGCCTCGGTCATGCCGTTCTGTGTGTAAAGCGACATTAAGGCCGAATTGCCAGCTCGTTCTGACCGATCAGTGACGATCCTGTCCAGGTCTGCCTGTGTATAGGTCTTGCCGGTGTCTTTCTCACCGTCTGTTTTCCCGGCATTGTTGGCGCCGTCACCTTTGCCCGCATCAGTGTCGGTGCCCGAATTCGCGGCACCGGTACCATCTGCAAGCAGTTGAAGATTGATGTTTTTAAGCATGATAAATACCTCCGCTTTAAGTCCTGAGTGGACTATTCCACGAATTAAAGGCTCGCGTTACCTTGTTGCCCTCTTGCGGATTTCCCCGGTTGAGGACATGTAAAAAGCACACCGGTTAAGATGTGCTTTTCTGTTCCGGTCTTATGGTACCGGCTTTCCTTGTCAGGCTCTTATACCTTTTTTGATATTGTCTTGATACTCGTTCCATGCTTTGACCGCTGATTCGGGCGCATTATCTATGAGTCCTATACAATTCCCGTCATCGTCAAACTTCATGTAACTTAACCATTCGTCCGCGTTCATAAGATCAGCCCCATTTCTTCAACGATTATCCGAGCTTGAGGAAGTGCATTCGCTCCATTTGCGTAGACGTTCAATACTGCCTCTGCGATACACTCACAATCATTTGCCTGCGCATATCGGCTTATCTGCGCCTTGAAGTCGAGTTTTGTTATCGGCCCAACTTCTTTCTTGTACCTCATAAACGCATTATATACCGTATCACGTGCATAGGTCGTTTCTTTGTCTGCCCAACCGGCCATTATCAGCTGTGTCTTTGTCCGTCCGTCAGGGAACATGTAGTCAAAGGTTGAAACTGTTTTTTCAAAATCGACACAATGCGCAAGTTCATGGACTATTGAGTTTTCAGGAGTGGCACCCGCCGTCCAATAATTGGCCTCCGTCTTATCGGTGTACATCTTGGCCAACTTTTCACCATTTCCGCCCTTGAACGCTGAACCGTTGATACTAAGAATCGTCCCCTTCACGTTGTTGCCATCATATGCTGGACCGATTGCCATAATTCCGGTTTTGTCTTGATCGATTTTTGCGAGATTTTCAATGATCTTCGCATCAGGATTCAGTTTGCTTATTTTCTCGACCTGTGACAGAGCTTTCTTAACTATGTCAAAATCAAGCCCTTCCAGATTTGCGCTTTCAAGATTCCAGCTCTTTGTTACATAATCTTCAAGCTCCTTTGTGGTTTTAACTGCGTCAATTCCGGAAACTTCAATTTTCTTTGCGACAGATGGAACTGAAACACTCTTTCCCGTGACCCTCCCGAGTCCGTCAATCGTGACCCGTTCCCGCTGTTGTGGCAATCCCATTGCCTTTGATAGTCCCGTGTATTCAGCAGACGAACCTTGATATCTTGACATTGCGGCTTGGATATCTAACGGATCACCGCCCCCCTGCTTTAATAAGCTGATTTCTTGACGCTGTGCTCGCATGTTCGTCTCAAGCTGTCTCTGTCTTTGCAGCGCCTCTGATGTGGTGTATTCCTTGCCGTTGTAAGACTTAGGCGTATTCTCAGCATCGTTCATTTGCTTGAGTTGAGCATCGGTGTAGGTCCTCACAGAGGTACCCGGGACAAATGCCAGGTAATCATGACCGCAATTTGCGCCCTTGAGTCCCTCGACTGTTCCAAGTCCGCACTGTTCGATCATTTCAAGTTTAGTAAACACTTTGCCTTGAAACCATTGATGTGTTTCGCGAGCCCCTGCGTGCCAGGTGATTTCAAATGAATCAGTACCCAAATCTTTTGCCGTCTTGTCGTTGATGTGCGACATGGTTTGATTCAGACCGGTCATCGTTGCCCGTCTGGCTGCCACTGTGACCCTGTTGTGATATCCGGACTCGTAATCTATCCACCTTAGCCCGCTGTTGGTCATTTGCTTGACTGTGCGCTTCAAAACCGTGTTGTAGTCGAACGCTGCGGTACCGATATCGCCCAGGGCTGCGTCCAAAGTCTGCTGATAGAACTTTGTGATGTCAAGCGCCTTGAGTTGATTTCCCTGCTGCGTGATAAATCCCATTGACCGGGTAATGTTGATCAGTTCGCCTTTGGTCTGCGCTTTGACCGCGCTCATTAACGACTGTAGTTCAGCGTTATCAGCAAAGGATGTCAATGCATTTCCCGTCTTGGCATACAGAGCAGCATTTTGGACGTACTCCGCTTTGACCGCCTCGGCATAGATATCATCGATCGCCTTATCCGATAGCTTGAGCGCCGTCTGGATCTGCTGCTTGATATAGGCATTGGACTCGCCCAGCTGCCTGAGCCTGGTGATCTGCCAGTCAGCTGATGATGTGACAAATCCATTGATCCGGATCCGGCGGACGATGTCCTCCATAATGCGAGACTGAAGATCGCCGAAGACTTGTTCAACGCCCATCGGGATTTGCTCAATAACGCCTGCGTTCATGGGTTATCCTCCAAATGGATTCGGTGGAGCGCCGCCAAACGGCATTGTCTGCTTTGTGGGGAAAGTGTCAGGCATTACGTTCGGTGTTTCTGGTACTCTTGACTTGGCTGTAGCTTCATCCTCCCCGAATTGTCTAACTCTATATTCCCACAGGGCAAGAGCGCCCATTGCCACGTCAGCGCGGTCAGAGGTCTTGTTTGCCTCTGTGTCGGTCAGGATGCTGTCAGCAAATGTGCACTCGAACTCATAGCCGGACAGGTCAAGTTTGTTGTAGAAAGCCAGTGCGTCAGTCAGGTCAGACAGGCAATCTGTGAGGTTGTCCTCGATCGCGATGACTCGGTTGTATTTGGTCTGTTTTGCCGCTTTGATCTCTGTTGCTGTCTTGACGACTGCGACTTCTTTCGACAGATCGCCAAACGCAAGACCGACGTTCTTCTCAATCCGGCGCAAGTATTCATCAAGACCCTCAATGAATCCAATACCCCGAAGTGCAGGAGAGAATTCGCTATATGGAACGTCTTTGTCCCCGTTTGCTCCAACGCCCAGCGTTCTTATAAGTCGTTCCTTTGGTCTGGTTGTATACCCCAAATCATTCGGCTGCGGTACCGCGTCAACGTCGGCAATGATAGCCCGTTCCGCTGATTCATACTCCCATTTCAATCTGCCGAATTGCTTGTCTGCTTCTTTGATCAGTTCAACGGCAGACTCGTAAACCGAAACACCATTGAATGACTTGTCGACCCTGTTTTTCAGAGGGTTCTTGAAGTATCCGAAATCTGGCCGTGTCCAGTCTGCGTAAATGATCTCCGGGGGAAGTTTCGCCCAGTCCTCGAATACATCCAGACCGATCTCATTTCCTAAAGTATCTTTCCCGGATGACTTATAGGCCTTGTTGGTGATTGTCAGCCCTGCATCTGTGACCGTGTGCCGTTCAAGACGATGATAAAAATTGACGTCGCCCTTTCTGCGCATCTCGGTGAAGATAACGTCTGTCAATCTGCCCCGTGAATCGTAGGCAATCGGCAGGAAGTCGTCTTGCGATACATACTCGACCTGCCCCATAACACCTAAAGGCTTGATACAGAACGAACCAAGGGCAATGCCCTCTTGCAGGTTTTCGTTCAGGTCCCGGATGGCCATTTTGTAGATGACGTCCAGCTTATCATTGCCGGTCTTGCTCTCCATCTCATTGAGGCAGACATCGGCAAACTCTCTCGCGATAGATCCCTCAAGCCCCAGAGAGCAGATGCCCAGCTTGTCGTTGATCCACGGCGCCTTACCGTCATACATCTGTCTCCACAGTGTAATTCGGAGCGCCATTTCGGAGGATAGAGCCGCATTGTCTCCTGTAATAGCTTTAAGGTCAGCCCCAGTTATCATGCTTTTCACCCCCGAAAAGAATGCCTTGATTGATGTGATTAAAGACATTCTCATTCCTCCTCTTTATCGTCAAACGGCAAGAACCGCCTGATTTGCTTCCATAGCCCAGCTATACAGTAACGAATTGCGTCCTGTGCATGATCTGCTTCCTTTACCGGTTGTTCTGTTCCGCGTTCAATCGACTTTCTGTCGTAAGAATACAGCCCCATTTCCTTGACTAATTCCGGTTGTTCCCAAAAGGTCAGTACCCCGAACGTCAAACATTTCTGCACCCTCGATATTCCAAGAGCGACGCTGTTCTGTGCATCTCTAATAATGACTCTAGGAATAGCCCTCTTGATTTCTTCTGCGAGTCCTTTGGCTGAAGGGTCAATGAACGCATATCTGACAATACAGTCATATGTGGATTCGATCCTCTCAACAAACTTGACGAAATCCTTAGCATAATCAGACGGCGAGCGTTGGTGTCCTGTCGTTTTCCCCGAATGATAATACTCACCAAGTCCACCCACTCTCTTAAGACTTGTCCACAAGCCAAACGCCTGGAACGTTGTAGCGTTCATCTGTCCATAGTCAATGCCGATTCCTACAGTGTCAGGCGATATCGGGTTGTTCTTCGCGTCTCGCGGCGGTATGTTGACATGCTTTGCTTTGTCAAACATGTAATAGATCAGCTCGTCGATGCCTATGCAAAGACCGAGCCAAAGCCAATTGTACATTTTCAGATCAAATTGCTTTAATTGCTCTGCGGATTCCAGCAGTTTACGACCAAGCCATTCGCAAGGCACGTCAAGATAGTCGACATGAACATGCAGCACGTCCGGCCTGAGCTTCATTTTCTCGAGCCATGTCATAATCAGTGAGTTTGGGTTCTTCGGCGGATTGAACAGGCCGATCATCTGGAACACGTCATTGTTTCCGCGGCTGAATGTAGCCTCGATGTTCAGCAGCTCATCCTCGCCTTCGCCGTGCTCAAAGAACTCGGTCAACTCATCGATGATGACAAACTTAATCGGGCGTGATTCATCGATCATGCCTTTCGTGTCGTCGATTGAGTCGTTGCCAGTGAAAAAGATTGTGTTATCGTTCTTTTTGTACTTGATCTCGATAGGTGAGACTGTGATTTTAAACCGATTCGTTGGGATCTGCAGCCGGTTAATTCCCCGGATCATTTCTTTGAAAACTGTCTTGCGGATTTTATTGTGAAACTTACGCAAGATAACCGACGAACAGTCAGATTCACTCACTGTCTTGAAAACTGTTCGAATTGCTGCCCAGCTAGTCTTTGTAGCCGCACGGCCAGAAGTGATGATGATCCAAGTGTATGACTTATCGTTAAAGATATCTCGCAGCTTCGGGATGATCTCGTCACTGAGCCTTACCGTCCGATCAGAGATCATTGACAATCACCACACCATCGTCAGGATTTTGTTCAGGTGCAAGACCGAGCTGTGTTCGCAACCCTTCAAACCCGAGCCGCTGCCTGTCATTAGCCAGACGCTCAGAATCATATTCGATTTTGTGCAGCTGATCAGCAAGGTTCTGTTTTCTGATCTGTATCCTGGTTAAAGCTTCCTCGATGCGCTGGATGGTATTTGTATCTGGTTTTCTTACCGAGGAAAGCGCCGTAATCCGAATCATCATCCGCCGTTCACGAACGGTCAGAAGAATCAGCTCTTCTTTGAGAATTACTCGCTTATCCAGTTCAACAGAATTGATAAAGGTCATTTCGTCCGGGGTCAGGGAATCAAATAGAAGTCGAGTATGTTCGTTGGTGACGACAGCACATTGGTTTCCTGGCAGAAACGGTTCAGACGGTTGTTTGTCACGCTTTAATCGCGCGTCGTTTTTTGATGTGACAGGTGTCACGCCCGCCCATTTGTCACGCTTCTTCCATTGCCGAATATTAGCTGGCTTAACATTCAGCCGCTTAGCAATCTCATAAGGCGACAGATGCTCTTCATGGAATAACCGTTTTGCCTCTTCACGCGGATCCATCACCTCACCTTCCTTGCTTTTGGAAATAGTAAAAGGACCCCCGGGTGGAGGTCCTCTCGACAATCGCTTTATTTTAACTATAACACAGGGCACAAGTGCACCTTTTCCGCATTATTCTGCACCTTTTTCCAGTAATACCCCGTGAATTCCAAAGAAAAGAATCCGTAGCCGGGCGGTTGATCGGTCCAGACAGCGCTTGATGGTGTCTTCGCTGCAGTCGAATAGGTCGGCCAGCTGCGCATTCGTGTATGGCTTTCCGTGTCCGTCTGCCCCGCCTTCCGGATCGATGTACTTGCGCATGATGATGTTGTACGAACGCTCGGTCCCGTCCTCGATGCACAGGCGCCGATAGGTTTCCAGTGCCTTGTCAATGTGCACCTTGTAGACCATGGTCTCCATCCGGCTCTCCGTGATCGATCGGATATGGCTGCTGACCTTGTAGTCGTCCAGGTACCAGTCCATTGCGTCCACTGCATTTGCAATGAAAGCAGCCAGGTACCGATAATGCCGAAGGGCCTCCTTGATGCTGTACTTTACTTCCGTCACGTTTCGTCATTCCTCCCCGCTTCCCAAAATACTGTTAGCTTATATCCCTCTCATGTGATTGCCTCCTCAAGGCCATCGAGTAAGTTAATTTGCTTTAAGGGCTTTTCACTTTCTGGTAGTTCTCGGTAATACCACCGGTCGCACCAGACTAGAATATCAACGAGCTTCTCTTGAATATTCTCTTCTTCGCCGTTTTCGCTGGTTAGCTTGATAACCCATTCTTTACCGGCCTTTGTGTCAATATCGGTAAATCCGCTTACGGTTCCTGTCACATCAGCGGTCTGGTTCATGATTCTGACTTCTGACCCAACTGCCAGGCTCTTCCAAATATCGCTGACTAGCCCGCCACATTTCGACGCTTGCGGTTGTTCATTGCTGACCTCGTCAAATGGATTGATTGATTCGGGTTCGGACGCTGTTTCCGTCTCAATTTCGGTATCGATCTTTTCATCATCATCAGGATCCTCGATTGACAAATCCTCGAGCGTGATCTGTTCGTCAAACACGATCAGGTGGCCAGACTCGTCATACCGGGCGTTGAAATCTTTGATCTTGCCTTTGCTGGCATGTTTTTTCTGGGTTACGTTCAGGCTGATGCTGTGACTCACCTGGGCGGCTCTGCTGTATGGGTTCTGCTTGATCTGAATTTTGAGCGGCACAGTCGCGACGATATCATCACTGGCTGCATCGATGCCGCGACGGATACAACGGTCAAGATCAAATCGGATCTCGCTGAACAACGGATGATCGATGCCAATCTCGCTGATGGGCTCCAGACAAATCGATTGATCAGACGGGTTACCTCTGATCAGATTTGCTACTCCAGCAAAAAAATCAGGATTGATTGCAATAAGCTGCGAGAAGGCTGCATCAAAGTTATTGGCTTCGATACTAAATGGTTCTTCAGCATCCTGCACATAGCCGCTGATATGAATGTTCTCGAATTCATCGACCTCAATGACCAGTTCCTGGATCTTGTTTTTCAAGGCGTTCAAAACTTCCAACATTTTCTTTCCCTCCAAATTTTGTTTAGCCTAGCGCTTCAATGCTGCTGGCATCTTTGATGGTGATCTTGATTCTGGGACACCGGTCCGTGTACCACTTGCGGATCCGAAGATCGACAATCCGGGTGTCATCGGTATAGGCGATTTTGTTGCAGGCATCACAGACCAACTTAGCCAGGTTATCGGCATCCGGCTTAGTCGTTGGGCGAATTAGATTGTCCCGCATAAGAGCCTGTTTCTTTTTGGGCTTACTTGGCGGGATCTGGTAAAAGGCATCGATTGTCATGGCAAGTTCGTAATCAACTGGAATGTGATCAGATCCGGCGACAGCCAGAAATGCCAGGACAATAGCCGACTCATAATTGACGGTCTTTTCTGGGATGTACGAATGACTGAACCCGTTTTTCATCCTGACCGTTCTGGCTCTGGCCTTTCCCTGCGGCTGGCCAGGAATCTCAAAGGTGATTTGCTTCATGGATTTTCACTCCTAACGTGTGTATAAAATCGCATCGTGGATCCGTAGAAGTCCAGATCGAAATACTGTCGCTTGCCTTCCCTGTTCTTGGCCAGATTGCAATGGGTCATCCGTTCGTCCTGTCGGTCTTGCCACAGGATGATGATCCTGTCGCTGTCCTGCTCGATGGAACCGCAGTCCTTGATCTGGCTGATATCTGGTTCGGCCCACTTATCGAGTTTGCCGCCCTTGCCGATCAGAGCGCTCCGGTTCATTTGGGCAGCGATGATGATTGTGGTCCCAAACTTCTTGGCCATCCTCAGCAGGTCTCCGGCGATCTCACTGAGCTCTTGTGTTCTGGACTTTTTATAGCCGTCAATGTATAGCTGCTGAATGTAGTCAATGATCACCAGGCGAATGTCTTTTCCGGCTTCTTTTTGGATTCTGATCGCCGTCTCGACTTGGCCCAAATACTTAATCTGGTCCTGAAAGATTAGCTTACTGGACAGAAACTGGGGCGTAACCCTGGCAAGATCGCTCATGTCAAATGAGTTCATCGGTTCGAGCTGCTTGATTTTGTTCTGGCTGACACCGGACATGTTCGCTACTACTCGCCGGGTCATGCGTACCGCATCCATCTCGGTTGCGAAGAACATGGCCCACTGGTTGCCGTTGACCCCGGTCCGGACAAATGGGTAAAGGCACAGGGCAGACTTGCCGACGCCTGTCCTGGCAGCGATCGTTACCAGCTCGCCGCGCTCGATGCCGTTGGTCGCATCATCGATGTCTTTCAATCCGAACCAAATCTTATCGGTCGTGTTCCGGATCCCGTCCAGAGCATTTTTCAACAGGGTTGGCAGCGGCATGTGGTTTTGTCGGTCGTGCCTGCCAATCAGGGCTTCGGATGCCGCCTTGAGTCTCTGACTGATCTCGTCTGGGTTCTTCACTTTCCCTGCCTTAATCTGGTTGGCCAGAGAGGCAGCAGCTTGATACCCAAACCGTCGATCGGATTCTGTCTGCAGATCCACGATCATATTTTCAAGATTGGGCAGGATAGCTTTTTCGAGTTCATCACCGCACTTGAGCATGAACGCAAGAATCTTCTCGTCACTGGCAGGAGAGATCATTTCCCCGACATCCACATGCCCCTTTTCGTTAAAGATCGCCGATGCCATTTCGAACAACCGTTTGCAGCTCGGATCTACAAAGTCGTCCGGGATCAGCTTGACTTTGCAGATTGGCATACACCCGTCCCGGTAGACCATCATGCCAATGATCAGCTGCTCAAGTTGTACTGTTGCCATTGCCGAACTTCCTCGCTAATTCGTCTTCGCCTTTCCACTCCGCTTTCTGGTCATCTTCCGGCGGCGTCATGTCTTCCCAGCCGGGCAGTTTCCAAAGTGGCGGGTGATGAGGTTCAGGTCTGTTTATCTTCTCGGTCGGCTCGTCCGGCAGTTCTTCTTTCAAGGCGAACAGGTCGGCCCAGCAGTTGACGGTGCTTTGGTCAAAGATCGCAGCCAGCTCACGGTCAGAGCTGGATAATTCTTTTGCTTTAGCCAAAAGTTCCTGAAAAGCTCGCTTAGTGGTTTTCTTTCCTTTTCCCTCTCTCATTTCCAGAAATCCCGTAATCGAGTCTTGAACGGTTTTGTTTTCGGTAAATCCGGATATAACGTTTTCTTCATTTAGCGAGAGAGAGAAATCCCCCTCTTTCCTTTCCTTTACTTTACTTTCCTTTACTTTAAGACCGGATAATGACCGGATTCCGGTTGTTTTCCGGTCGTTTTCCGCCGGAATACTATTCAAAGTACTGGTATCAGGTCGTTTTGTTTTTCGTGTTCGGTCACCTGTTCGTTCGTTGTTTACACGTGAAATGACTTTGCTTGTACCATTACTAAAAATAACTGGTACATGTGTGTACCGTTTCGAAAATAAACTCAAATCTATTGCAGAAAGTATCATAATATGAAACTGCTCAACGCTGATTCCGATGCATTTACAGACCGATGCAAGGATCGCTTTATTGGATACATCGAGTTGACCGCCCTCCTTGTAGATCTTTTCTAAAAGGATAAAATAGAAGGCATAACCATCATTTCCGTATAGTGTTCGCATAGCATCAATCTTCGGATCAGAAACAGCATCAGTGTTGTGTGGAAAGTAATCCATACCCTGTTTTTTAGGTCTGGCCATTCGCTCACATCCCTTTCATCATGCTGATTCTGGCTGGCAGATCAATTCTGGTTTGGCTGCTTCGAGGATATACGTCGCTTCCATGTCGGCGTTGTGCATGGCGACGACTTCCGGCCAGACAGCACAGGCTTTATAAAATGTGTCAAAGTCGCCCTGCTTTTCAGGGCCCTGGTGCCATCGGATCATGGCCAACTCGATCATGCTGAGCGGCACAAAGATGTTGATCATCATGACCGACTTCTCGCCATGGCCGAGCGGAATTTTATCATCATAATCCCAGGCATCGACCTCGATCCAGTTCGGGACCTGCTTACCATTTTTGACGGTCATGCCGTCCTTGACGTTCTTTTTGATCCGGGTATAGACATTGGCCTTGCACAAATCATGCAACAATGCACAAAGGATCATGGATTCCTGTTCGATCTGGACAGTGTCCTTCTTGGCTGCCAGTCGTTTCAAGACGTTCAGCGAGTGTTCGGCAAGCCCGCCTTCATAGGAACAATGATATTTAGTGGAAGCCGGGGCCATGAAGAAGTCGGTAGTCTGGATATATGCGATCAGTTCGGCCATGCCCGTGCGTCCGACCCTGCTCAAAAATTTAAGAATGATCACCTTATTAACTTCGATCTGTTCTGCGGTCAGCGACTTATTGTCTCCAGTCATGCGTATGTCCTCCTGGAATAATCCCGGACAGACCGAATTGATCTGCCCGGGTGTTGGAATCAAAGATCAAAAGGAAGTGCTGTGTCGTCGTCCGGTATTGGATAGAACGCCTGCGGTTTTATTGGAGGCGGCACAGGAAGCGGCTGCTGATTAAATGATGATGCAGGCCGTGCCGCTGGTTTTGGTGTTGTTCTGGCACCTGCAGGCGCGGCGGCTGACACGATCCGATCGAAGAAGGTATTGATCACAGGGATTCCATTCTTGTCTGTTTTGTCCTTACTCGTCTTGACGGTGAAATCAATGATCGTGCCGATGATTCGGGGCAAATCTTCGATTACCAGTTTGAGCGGACGATTCGGATCAATGCCTATGGTTTCGAAATCGCGCTTGATGTAAGGCATGGCATCATTTGTAAAAGATGAGCGCTTGAATGCGCAGCGGTTTGCGTGCGTGCCTCCGACGACCCGGACCGTGTATTTAATGTATAAGGTGCCATCATCCCATTTATCCATCGCAGCGCCTTCAATAGCGCCCTGGTACTTACCATCGGGTAAGTTCTCGAAGTCTTTTTTCTCGGCCGGCTGGGCATTCTGCCAGGATGAATCAATTTCGTCAAAACCATCAGAAAAGTTACTCATGCTTTACCTTCTTTCGTGGCCTTTGCGGCGGCCTTACCACATTTGTTGCACATCCGTTTACTGTAATGATTCAGCGTGAATTCAGAGAGCTGCCACGCGGTCATTTTGGTAGTCGCGGCTATCTGGGCGCCGCAGCTCTCGCACTGGATAGGATGGAGGCCCTTAATGAATTCCTGTTCGAACTCAACAAAGTCCAGATTCATGACCGGAGGCAAAAAGGAGATCCGGCCCCCGGCTTCGAACAAGGGTGTGCTTTGGGTATAGATAACCCGGCGCTCGATAGTCCCGTTGTCCGTTTCTTCGAATCGCTTGTCGATGTACATGATCAGGTCGGCCATTCCATTGACCACCTTGCGTGCGCCTTCCGGCAAGGTCGAGGACACAGATGTGTAAGGCAAGCCAACTTTCGGTTTAATCTCTTTTTCCCGACTATGTGAAAGCATCCAGAGTCCGGGTCTCTGGAGCGAGAGCGCCGTGAGTTCTCTTAAGAATTCTGAATTGATCGTGTCGTAGCCTTTGCCGTAACTGGCATCAGACTGGTGCATAATGCCGAGTGTTTTATTTCCCCAGTCAACGCAAAACTTATAGAGATTGTCGATGGTGTCGACAATGATCCTGGTGAAATCATGGTTTCCTTGCTTGAGTTCTTTACAGGTTTCTTTGAATGCCTCCCAGTTATCAATTGGAATCTGGAAGGCGTCCTGTCCGGTCAGCCCTGCTTCCGTGGCAAGAAACAATGCTTTGCCAGACTTGCCATTGGCAAAAGTTGTCTTGCCGATCTTGGGTGGACCATAAATCAGAAATGATAAGTCATTGATGTCTGTTTTAGCGGGAGTGATGACTGTGGGCAGTTTCATGCGGGATCCTCCTCCTGTAATTCTTCATGCGCTACACGGTATTCGTACAAGGCCATGCAGCCTGCTTCCTGCAGGCAGATCGGCAGGTACTCGCATCCGTTGAAGTCGCTGCAGGTGTTGGTGTTTCTGCGGTGAACGTCATGCTTGTTTTTCCATTCCCATTCCTTGACGAACTCCCAGAGTTCCGATTCAAAAGCAATGATGTCAGCCGGGTTGCGGTACAGCTTTTCCTCAATCAGCCATTCATCGATCTCACTTGCTTTGCTGGCATAGAACTCGGACAGCCGCTTCGTGTAGCTTTCAACTGATTCAAGTCCGTTATTCTTTTGTGAAGTGGATCTTTTGATATTAGGCTTGCGGACGATCCGGTAGATGCACCCGACCGGCACCTCGTCAGTGATCCGCATCAGCGCGTACAGATAAAGCGTGACTTGGGCATCAAGTTTTAAGTTGCGCAGGTACTCTTCCATTTTGTTGGCGCCGGTTGTTTTATATTCAACCAGCCACAAGTTCCCGTCCGGATCCCGATACTGGCCGTCCATCTTGCCGCCAAGTTTCCAGCGCCTGGACTTGCGCTTTGATGCTGGATCCAAGATCGGCAGATCAAATATCTTTTCCGTTTCAAATCGGTCTGCCGGCCAACGTTCGAACTTTTGCCAATAGGCGGTCAGCATGGCGGTCACCTGGGCCATCATAATATCTTTGCGATCCTGACTTTCCTGAGATTTCGGAATGTACTTTTCCAGTTCGGCCATGGCCGGCTCAAGCGCCCAGTGTTCCAGCCCGGTATGGAAAGCGGATCCGACCATTAAAGGTTCGCTCCTACCTTTCGGTGCCAGACATTCGACATATCGAAGATGTTCCTTCATCGGACAATCGTTATGCATTTTCATGCGTGAGTTAGTAAAGAGCTGCTGTTTCATTTATTTACCTCCGTTTGTGGTATGATGTTTGTGGTGACTATTTTCCTTATGGGACCGTTGTTGATAGCAGCGGTCCTATTTCTGTTCTGCCTCCTTGTTCAACGCCGCTGCTGTTGCTGCCGCGTCTTCCCTGCTCTCGACATAGTTGCCGTGGTATTCGCGATTGCCTGAATGGTCAGGCTCCGAGAGATCACGGATACGATAGGCCCTGTAAAACTTTCGGCCGTCGATTGGGTTCGACGACACTCGCCATTCGCTCATCATTTTTGTTCTTCCTTCCTTTCAATTGTTTCGTTCTGGCGCACATTTTGGATGCAAGAGCGGCCAGGATGATTCCCGTTTCGGTTGCGGGCTTGTTTTGGTGGATCAGGTGCAGGCGGTTCAGTGTGGCCAACTGTCCCCGGGTGATCAGGATCAGATTGTCTAACTGGATGTTCTGGCGATTTTGATCGGCGAAGAGCAATCGATGCCCCTCGGGAAGTGTTCCGTTTTCGGCTTCCCATAGCAGGATGTGTTTCGGGCGCCACTTCTTCGGATCAGCGATCTTGACATACAGATAGCCGTCACCCCGCCATGTCTCGGTGCCGATCGGCTTGTAGTTGTGCGGCATCTGGCCATTCTTGAATTCTGTTTCCGGCGATAGGTGAACGCCCCTGCTTCCCTTGTTTGCCGAGACGTGACCTTTTTCAAATCGAGTTGATATCCGGCATTTTATTTTGTGGTTGGTGTAGTAGGATTTCATTTGGCTGGCGGTGTAGTTTGTGCAAAAAGTCCGGTTCAGCAGCTCAGCCATTTGCGGGCGGCCTGTTCCGATGCAGTTAGAAACTATAAATTCTTTGATTGCTTCCGGGTATCTATCGCTTGGTCGACCGGCTGGTAATCCGCAGACAGTTCCGCTTTTCAGATCGTGGTTCTTCTTGTATGACTTCATTTTCCCTTCTGTGAAAGCTGTCCCGAACTGCCTGTTGACCAAATTGGCCAGGTCTTTGGTTGTCTGGCCGGAGACGTTTTCAGCGATGAAGTCGTTGACGGTTTTTGAATAGGACCACATCAGTCGCCACCGGCAAGCAGCATTGGTGGCAGCTTCTTGTCGGCGTCTATCGCGTCTTCATAAGCAAGCTGCGCCTTGAGCACCAGCTGGCCGCCGGCAATAATCTGCGAGGCAACACCGGTTATGGTTTTGGCTCTGCCGATTTCAGCCAGCAGCGCGTCGCCTTTCAGATCCTCGTCACCGAGGCGTTCTAGTTGGGCAAACAAATGCAAATTGAGATCTCCAAGTGTGTTTTTCATTGCGTCACTCGCTTTCAAGCATATGGCAATGATTTTCAACCCACGCCATGTCGTCGGTGTAGACGCTGGAGAACTCGTCTTCAATTACTCGGACCATGACGATCGTGCCGTATTGTATAATTGGCCACTGGCCGGGGCCCCCGACTATTGCACGATTGGCTGGTAGATTCAGGGGTACTCCTTCCTCATTGACAAGCAGTATGCGGCCGTGGGACAGTCTGACGGTCTCAATGTGCCCGCCGACCAATTCCTGTAAAGCCTTGAGCGTGTTGTCGATCGACCTCTGTTCGGCCGGTTTGCCCGGCTCCATGACGATCACGATTATTTTGTCAGGCATCGCGCTTCCCTCCCGAAAATATTTTTTTGATCGCATCGATCGCCTTTGATCGTTTTTCAGCCTTTTTCGCCCGCATGGCTGCATATTCCTGCCGTTGCTTCTCTTCTAGTGCCCTCTGGCGACCCTTGCGATGTGCCTTTGCGTTCCCGTTGTCAGCAATCTTGGCAATATTCCGACCGATCGTTCTCTGTAAGCTACTCATTTAGTCCTCCTTATGGGCGTGCCTGACATTGGCAGTCAGTACACCAAATTTCCCAGTCCCCCTTGATCTTTACGTTCTTCCAGTTGGCCTCTTTTTGCGCCTGAACTGCATCTGCAAAACTTGATTCCAGATCCAACTCGCAACCGCAGATATCGCAGGTCGGAACGAAGTCTTTTCGATCCCTTACAATGCTCATTTCGTCACCTCGAAATCCCGTTGCATCCGGCGCCATTTCTGACGGCAATCGGCTTCCGTGCGGTGCTGATACATCCATTTGGCAATTCGCAGGTAATATTTGATCTTCTCCTTCATTTCCCCACCGGCCTGACATAGCCAATCACTACATCCATCTTCTGATTGACTAAGTCCATGCGGTTCTGGATCGCCTTGATCGCGTCGGCATCGTTCGGGGCGCGTGTGGTGGTGGGCCGTGCGAGATACTCTGCCATGTCCCTGACTTCGTTGCTTGTTTGGAACACCACCAAGATCAGAAAGATCAAGCAGACCGATAGAAGCAATGCCAAGGCTCGTGTCGCTATTTTCGAGTGCAGCAGTTGTTTTTCGATGTCGTCCAGTTCATATTCATCCGGTTCGTCGAAATCGCATTTATATTGCTTGATCATTCTTCGATCCTCCAAAGATGCGTCCCTACTTTATGGGCCTTGATCTGGCCTTGTCGGATCCATCGATAAACGGATTTGACTGATACTTTTTTCATAGCAGCATATTCTTGAACTGTGTACAGCATGTTATAATTACCTCATCGTATTTCTGGCCCGCTGGCCTGACCGTCCTGTTGTCGCAGGTCGGTTTTTTTATGCTATGATTCGAGATATGGAAGGAGGTGATAAAAATGGATGAAAATAAATGTGCTCTATGCGGAGGAAATATCTCAAAACTAATTCCCTTGCAAGGAGACAGTTGGGTTGTCTGTGAACATTTTCCCGGAGACGGTATGGCTCATGTTGAAACTGGCTTTGGCGTTGATTTACATGTGTGTAAGACATGCAAATCAATCACCATGCGCGCAGCAACAATGAAGCAACCAAAAGGGAAAAATCTTCTATCTGCAATGATGGAAGACGAATAACTACTCCAAAACTCCAACCAATACTCCATCAGCAATTTCAATTACTTTTTTTATCGACCTTCCTCGAGGGGCGACGCAGACTACCTTTTCATCACAGTTGATGTAGCCGCCGCTGATGGCACCGACCGGACTCATGATTGTTGCCGGTATTCCTTGGCTTATGGCCGCAAATACTCGCAGTTTGAATTCTTCATCGTTGCCGGCGTTCTGTTTCTCCAGTGCGTCGGCGATTCTTTCAAGAGCAATTGCAACGCGTTCTTCACTTGACATGGTTGTTCTCCTTTCATGCTTTTTTATATTCTTTGCGCCCTACTCGATCCCTGCCAGTTCCTCGCTGACAAGTTCGGGATTCGGGTACCGCTATTTGTCCGTCGTCGGTATATTGTGGGCACCTATCGGCTAACCACCCGGCGCATGGATGCTTGATTGTTCAATCTATTGAACTTCTAAAACAAAAAAATATTCATTGATTTGCTTATCAGGAATTCCAAGCAACTTGCACAAAGCAAATATCTCAGATTGTTTGAATTCAACCTGACTACTCAACTTCATACTAAATAAACTTGACCTTATGCCTGCTCTAGCACCGGCTTCTGACTGTGTAAGCTTCTTTTCGATGAATTTCTGTCGCAGTTTGGTGTAGTCGTATTTCATTTGGGTCACCTCCGTTCCGTTCAATGCGTTGAACTTATAGTATCAATATCAAATCTATGTGTCAATACTATTTATTGAACTATTTTCAAAAAATGATTGAATATATTTAACTTTAGATGTAGGATAATATTCACGAGAAAAATATAGGGGGACAAGTCAATGATGAAAACCAATAAGGATGAGGAAATGATTCAATTATTTGCATCACGACTGTCTCAGGCTATGGAATTGGCAGGGATTATTCCGGCTGATCTGGCACGAATGACAGGAATAAGCAAATCTATGATCAGTATGTATGCGAGCACGAATCATGAGCCAAAACAAAACAACATCTTAAAGATGGCAGCGGCACTTGGCGTTTCCCCTGCTTGGCTGATGGGCGCAGACGATACCAACGAACTTCTTGAAACCCTAAAAAACGATCCAGACGTCCGCATGGTCGCAAAGATCAGCGGAACATTGACCGAACAGGGTAAAAAGGATTTGCGTAAATATGCTGAATTACTTAGAAATCAGAGAGATCGTATGTCACAAGACTGATCTTACAAATGATTATTTATTAGCGAACAGAATCCGCGTGATTCAACGGCCAATGCCCTATGAAATCAAAGGCTTGGCCATAATTTGCGGAACATGGTATCAAATCGAAATCAATGAGTGTGTTCCTGATGATCAAAAATGGGAAGCGCTTTTACACGAGATGCACCATATCGTCAACAACGATTTTGACCGGCTTGAACCGGTCGAGGATATAGAGGTAGAAAACCCATTTTAAGGAGGAACACGCACCATGGATTTTATTGATCAGTTGAAACAATTTTCTGAAAGAGCCAGTGAAGTCAGGAAACATCTTTCGACCGAGGAATCAACCAAAAACGCCCTTGTTATGCCTTTCTTCCAGCTGCTTGGGTATGATGTATTCAATCCGTTGGAATTTCGTCCAGAGTGCATCGCTGATGTTGGTATTAAAAAAGGCGAAAAAGTTGATTACGCTGTTTATATAGACAATAAATTATGCATGTTGATCGAAGCAAAATCTGTGAATGAAAATTTAAGTCTACATGGCAGCCAATTATTCAGATACTTTACTACCACAAAAGCTAAATTCGGAATATTGACGAATGGATTGAAATATTGTTTTTACACGGATCTTGACGAAGCGAACAAAATGGATTGCAAGCCTTTTTTAGAGTTCGATCTTCTCGATATTAAAGAAAACCTTGTTCCGGAGATCAAGAAGTTTGCAAAATCCACTTTTGATGTGAATGTCATTTTCAATACTGCTTCAGAACTGAAGTATTCATACGAAATCAAAAAATATCTTGATCAGCAATTCAAAGAGCCTTCTGATGATTTCACCGTTCATATTGTGAAAAGTTTCTATGAAGGACGAATGACACAACCGGTTGTCGAAAAATTCAAGCCGATCGTAAAGAAAACCATCAATCAATATATAGTCGAACTTATGAATGACAAAATAACAAACGCCTTGAAAGTAGAAAAACAGGCAACTGACGTTATGCAACCGGTCGAAATTGAAGTAGACAATGAACCCAAAATCATTACGACTGAAGAAGAAATGGAAGCATATTATATCATTAGAAGTATCGTTGCCGAATCGATTTCATCCAAAAGAATTCAGATACGAGATACCGTCAATTATTGCGGAGTTATCCTTGACGGAAAACCAAACAAATGGATTTGCCGATTCAAGTTATCCGACAAGAGAAAGTGTATCATCTTCCCCATTGACGGAAAAGAAGAGCGTATTTACATAGATCAATTGGAGGATATTTATCAATTCCGTCCGAGGATAGCGGAGATCATAAAATCACTAGAAGCATAAAAAAGACCCATTTTGAGGAGGACGATCATGAAGAAGGTAATTATCCTGTTACTTGCTTTGACACTGGTCCTGTCCGGCTGTTCAGCGGCTACACCAACCGCTACTACTCCGACCACCACGGCACCGACTACTACTATAGCGCCGACCACCACAGCACCAACCACTACTGCAACGACGGTTGAGACCACGCGAGTGACTTCGCCGCCAACCACGACGGCACAACCTGGAACAAGAACGAATCCGGCTCCGCTCGGGATGGCGCGTACAGTTACAGCCGACGCATACAACGCGAAATACGAATATACAATTACATTACTTGAAGTAATTCGTGGCGCTCCAGCCAAGGCCATAATTATGAAAGAAAATCAATTCAATAAAATTCCGGACGGCAAAGAAGCAATATTAGCCAAATTTAAATTTGATTTAAATAAATATGATCCTACCAACGAAAATGAAGGGCTTAGCGTATCGGATTATTCTTTTGATTTTTTTAATAAAACTTATACCAAACTGGTCAAAGAATCAATTATGGCCCCAAATGAATTTTCCGGAGAAATATTTGAGGGTGGTACATTGACTGGATACGTAGGTATCTTTGCTCCAATTGGCGAAAAGGTAATTGTAAGATATGAGGATTTCGTTTGGTTTAACATAGGATAAAAAGAGACCCAGCGCCCATCTTACCACGGGCAAGCGCTGAATCTCTCGGTATTTCCACCCACACACGCGGGCGGCTTTATGTCGCCCATTATACCACAAGGAGAGAGGTATGAAGGGCTTTATTTATCTCGGGACGGACGAGACCGGCAAGGAAATTCGCCGGTACGCTAGCGCCACCACGCGACTGGCCCTTGACCGCAAACTGGCCGAGCTCAAGCGCAAGTACATCACCGGAGAGATGACGGTCAAGACTGCGACTGTTGCAGCCTGGGCGATCAGGTGGCTGGAAACCAAAAAGAAGCGCGCCCCGGCCACCTATGCCGATTACAAGAAGATTGTCGACAATCATATCATCCCAAACCTCGGCAACAGGAAGTGCCACCAGGTAAAGCAGATCGACGTGCAAAATTTTATCGACAAGCTCGACGATCGGCCCCGGACCGCGCAGAAGGTTGTCGTTACGCTCAAGGCGATATTCGACTCAGCTGTCATCAACAAGGTTGCCAGCTCGAACCCGGTGATCCGGATCGAGCGGCCGTCAGCCAAGGCAAAGCGTAAGAGGGCACTAACAACCCCCGAGCGTGCAGCGCTGGCCAGAACACCACTCACGCTCGAGGACCAGGTACTTGTCGGCCTGATGCTGCGTTGCGGTCTCAGGCGTCAGGAGGCAGCCGCGATGCACGTCAACCGAATCAAAATCAAGCGAGACGGGATGAAGAAGCCCATATCTGCCCGTGTCTATGTCGACCAGGTTGTTGACTTTGAGACGAACATGATCAGGCCATATCCAAAGACCATGGCCGGAATGCGCTCTGTGCCCGTCTTTGACGACTTCCTGCCTGACCTGGTGAAGTATGCCGACAAATGCTCCGGGTATCTGTTCCTGACCGCGGCAGGCGGTACCATGACCGAGAACTCTTTCAAGCGGCGCTGGGAGAAGATCCGGCACCACTGGAATATCGCAGCCGGTGGCGCCGGGAAGACCGATCCCAAGACCAGGCGGTACCGTGAAACCATCTGGGGCATCGGCAAGGATATTTCGCCGCACTTGCTTCGGCATACTTTCGCCAGTGATCTGGCCGATTATGGGTATACAGTCACGGAGAATATGGTCTTATGCGGTCATGCTGACGCGAAAACAACATTAGAAATTTACGCTCACAAGACAGCAGAGGACATTGACGGACAAAAAGGTAACGTAGCTTTATCGGAGCTTTTGAGTAAAACCAAACAAAAGGCCGAGAAAAGTAAAAACCCCGAAACGGCCTGATTGCAGGTGTTTCGGGGTGGTGCCCAGAGTCGGAATCGAACCAACGACACGGGGATTTTCAGTCTATCAGACGGCAAACCGTGAAACGACTGATATAAACCGTGAAACATCTTATACTATTGTATCACACGGTAGACATAATGAGACAAAATAGGACAAAAACAGACCGAAAAGAACGTAGCTTTACCGTAGCTTTTGGGGTCATATCGTAGCTTTGACGTAGCTGCAAAAGGATGCACATACTATGCAAAATGAAGAGTTTACTATCCGACTGACCAACAAACTAACTTCTGAATATTCTACCATCAAGGGCGATGGCTGGAACGGGACATGAAGGAAAAAGAAGATCCATCGGAGCGCAATGATCACGTTCGGCTGCGAAGAATTTAGGCACAAAAGAGCCGTCGGAGATCTCCGGCGGTTTTTTTATTTCAGCTCTTTCTTAATCTCCAGTTGATAATAATTAGCATCGATCAATCGCTCATACTCGCCACGCTCGAACGCCTGCAGTACGACCAAGTCAAGGATCGTCAGCAGCAGAATTGTCTGTATTCTCCAGGCGGGAATTTCGATAAACATGAAATAATCGTAGCCGAGAGCAGCGCAGCAGTCTATACGATATATCCGATATTCATTGTATTCTTCTCGCAGGATGCCGTATATGGGCTAACCCCAACACGGTCCTGGACAAATCGGCCACTCACGCTGGCCAAAGCCAAGCGGATTAGTGTCGTGCTGGGGGTTCCGTGGGAGTGATTTATGAAATTGGAGTGAGTTATGATTTACTATTTCAATAGAATATTGAAGGTTAATAATCAGTCTTAGTTGGCAATTACATTTAACATTATTATTTTTGCAGCATTTGTCAAAACTTTTAATTTTCCACTCTCAAGCTGTTTTTTTCCCGCACCCAGAAGTAATGCATGATACGGATTAGGCGACGGATCTATTATTGGTTCAGGAACAACTCTAGCGCCTTCTTGTCTACATTCTAAAACAATCAACCATATCAATGCTAAAACATTGTTTTGACCAAACCTTTGAATAAATGAGTCGATAATTTCAGGGTTTTCTCTATCTCCATCTCTGTCAACGGAGCACCCCTTAGGATTTTTTAATAATCCAGTTGATGGCCGACCGGTTTCAGGTTTCCAAAGACTCGGAACTCCTGTTTTAACTGAATGAAATATTCTTTCATCATCATAAACACAACTGATATTAAAGCTCATAGAATTCATTTGCCTTTTTGATAGCTTCATTAAGGTTAATAATATTATCGTTCTCATATTTAATTGTCTTCTCGTCGCTCATATAAAGCAATGCAAATTTATCGCTAAATATTTCAAGTTCAATGTATTTTCTTGATTTTTCTTCATACTCAAATTGAACGCTATTTCTTCCGGTTGGAAATACATCAAAACCTGAAGGTATTTGCGAACTTACAGCTAAAGCTCTACAAATAACATCATTTTTTGTTGCGGATGATCCGGCACAATCGTGAAAAAGACCTGTTTCTCTGATTTGTTGTAATTTATCAGAAATAGATATTACATGTTTTACATTCATTTCATTTACACCTATATATTTGCTTGATGGTAGCATAGCGTTATGAACCAGCTGGGCCTCATTTTGTTGTACATCAAGATAAACACGCAGTCCATCAAGTGAATAGCAATGCATTGTAAGTGATTTCCCGTAGTCTCCAGATGAAATTCTAGGCATATCTGGTTGTATTTCTGGTTGGTAAACGGCAGAAGGGCAACAAGCTACGGTTGACATTGTATTCACCCCTCAAGGATTAGTGGATATTTACCAATTGATTTATCGTCATATATCACTTCCACTTGGTAGTTCCCTAAAACGAGTATTTCAAGATTTCTAAGATCCATACCGATCGTTAGTCCATGTGCTGGTTGCCCATCAGGCGATTTTGGATCAGCAAAAGCGCCGGGAAGCGATGCTATTTCATTGCCTTCAGGAGTATTTACTTTTATAATAAAACTGTGTGATCCTGAAAAATCATCATCATACAAAGAGATTATTAGTGAAAACGAAAACAAACCTGGGCAGTACTTTAATTTGAATAAAGACGTAATTCCCTGCGCTTGAACCTTATTACCTTGTTTTGTACTGATGTTTATTTGTGATTCACACAATGTAAAACCCGTCAACTGAGCCATATTAACCCCCTCAATGCACTAGTTTTACTACATAATACATACAATCTGAGTAATTATCAAATATTATCAATAAATTGTGAAGGAAATATGAAGTTATGTAAACTCATTTATATTAACATTAACATGAATCAGTGGGCGAATCCGCCCAAATGGAATAGTTCGAATACTATTTTTAACATGAATAATAATACTACAAAAAAAGCCCGCCACTCCGGTTAAGGAATGACGGGGCTTCGCTATGTGTTGATTATTTTCCTGAAAGCCGCCCACCCGATCAGGATGGACGGCTCTTTTAATACTTTCCGCTGATTGCGTTGAGTGTGTCCATGCTGATCGCCACGGCTGCCAATTCTTTTTTCTGCGACTCGACCAATGCTTGTAATGTTTCGTCCCTAACAGTAACAATTTTCTCGACGATCTTTTCGACGGTGGTCACAACAGGCGGTCTTTGCGCCAGAACATTAAGAAGCGCTGACATATCGTCATGGTTAAATACCTTACCATCAACGCTGTTACTATGCCTATACTTAAAATTAGCAGCTGCTTTCTCTGTTAAATCACCGTAGTCACCATCTGGATCAAGATTATAACCATAGCCTGTGCTGTTAAGACCACGCTGTAACGCCTTAACATCTTCGTTTATTGGTTGACCTTTGGTTAACACTTCACTCACCTCCTGTGGATTTGCAGATGCTGGTTGAGAAACTGGAGCTGTGGCATAGTCGATCAAATTGCAATAACCCCAATGTGTCCAACCCCTACCTTTGACTTTAGTTCTGACAACCCCAAAAGCGAGACTTCTCGCTTCATCTACTTCACCATTACCAATGTAAACTCCGACATGGCCCATTTTTTTAAGTCTGGTAGAATAGATAAATAACAAAATTCCCTTAACTTCAGGAATAGGAACTTCAGAGATTTTTCCTTTTTTAGTAGCGGTTTGATAATATCCTTCAGCGGAAGTATCAATTCCTAGATATTCATCAACTAGGCCAGAGCAGTCAGTAGCCCAATATCCAATGTTTTTTTTACTATCCTCAGTATACTTTGCGGTATACGTTTCAGGATACTGAATTGCTTTAGCTTTAATAACTGCAAGAGTGACAATACCCGTGTAAGCATATTGATATCTTTTTCCAATTTTACTTGCGGTATGCGCGAGCAGCCCCGAAACTGACTTACCCATTATTTATATACCTCCTCAACTTTGCCAACCGATGTGGGCTGACGCAGTTTTTACACCGACGCCAGAGCCGCAGGAGACAC
>Ga0209125_1000773_pt1 | contig 36656 bp, 34 predicted proteins | sample BarGraIncub1131A_FD_184503 | JGI IMG/M metagenome (GOLD analysis project Ga0209125, IMG submission 184503) | Arctic peat soil microbial communities from Barrow, Alaska - Barrow Graham LP Incubations 11-31A (SPAdes) (version 2) | ecosystem: Environmental > Terrestrial > Soil > Wetlands > Peat... | reverse complement strand
CTTCTACTGGCTTGCACTGAAGCCAATACTATAATATATAAGGACCTAATCATACGCAAACCAAAAATTGGAAATAAGAAGAAAACTAGACCTTTACTGAACTAACTTGATAGTCATGTTATTTTATTACCAGAAATCTTCATACTCTCATATATTGGGCCTTGAGCTACAATAGGTTTATTATAAAGTTTCTTTAAAGCTAGCTTTGCTAACCGTTCCCCCACAGGCTTTTTATTTATAGGATGAACATTATCCTTCTCTCCACAATCAATTGCTATAGCCATTGCTGTATTATTATCCCTCTGCATGGTTTCTAGTTGAGCTTCTCTAAGCTCCGCCCAATTATCGCCTCCTACAACTCCATCATTAAAGGAGGGCAACTGTACAAAGAAGAATGGAATATCAGCTTGAAAGTCCTCTCTCCAATTTTTTATAAGATTGTTGAAGAGCTTAAAATAAACCTTAGCGCTTAAGGTATCCTCTTCACCTTGATACCAGATAACTCCTTTTATTGAATAAGGTATTACCTTTTTTATCATGGTATTATATAACCCAGAGGGCCTTCTGTAGGCTTTTTTGCCAAGAGGTGGTGGCCATGGATATGCTCCTATATTTTTTTCTATATTACCAAAGCTAGCCTTTGGATTACCTTTAACAAATATCTCAAGGTTTTTATTATAGCTGTCTAATTTATTATCATATTCCTTTCTTTGGTTTTCATATTCCTCATCACTTATTTTACTTATAAGCTGATTGTACTCCTGAACATAAAAACTAGTAGTATTATCTCTAGTTATATAATCCTCCTTCATCCAAGACGAAGCAGAGGTTCCACCCCAATTGCAATTAATTATTCCAATAGGGACTTTAATTTCTTCGTATAATTTTTTAGAGAAATAATATGCAATTGCTGACCATTTTATAACATTTTCACTGCTTCCTATCTCCCAAGGAGTATTAAGGAGGGTATAATCCTTCCCTTCTTCCTCATATTCTATTTTTGGCACCTGAAAATATCTAATTTGAGGAAAATCCGACTTTAAGGCTTCTGCAATTCCCCCTAGACTTGTCTCTAAGGCAAATTCCATGTTAGATTGTCCACCGGCTACATATACCTCCCCAATGTATATATCTTTTATAGTATGTTTATAGTCCTCTGCTTCAATTTGCATTTCAAAAGGACCTCCAAAAGAAATAGAGGAAAATTCACCTGTCCAAGGCCCCTCTGCCTTTATTTCTAGATGTTGCCCACAAAAATCAAGCTTAATATATGAGCTTTCCTTTGCATTTCCAAAGATTTTTATTATAGAATTTTGTTGTAGCACCATCCCATCAGAAAAAATAGGAGCTAATCCAATTTTGTTCACTTAAATACACCTTCTTTTTTAAAAATCTAAGTTCATTTTATAACTTTATTTATTGCTTGTACATACAATTGTAAAATGCTAACATGAGTATTAATAAATTGTTTATAAAGGAAGGGATAAAATGACAATTGAAGAGAAAGTTGAAAAAGTAAAATTAGCACTGCTGTGCATGGAAAGACAGGTTTGGGAGCAGGGCATCGCCTCTCAGGCTTTTTTAGAGTCTGGAGATAATTCCCAGGTTATCCTTCTTGCTAAGGATGCCTTAGTTAGGCAAACTCCTGACGGTAGATTGGGTATGGTAATAAGCGATACGCCTGTTACAGATCCTGCTTCAAACGGAGAGCCTGTAATGGCAGCTTATAAACTTACTGGAGATGAAAAGTTCAAAACCGCCTATGAAAGAATGCTAGATTATCTTCTTAAAACAGCTCCAAGAACTGGAGATGGCATAATATATCATGTAAAGGATGAAGATCAAATTTGGATTGATGGATTATATATGGCCCCTCCCTTTATTGCAGCATGTGGCTTATATGATGAAGCTTTAAAGCAGGTGGAAGGCTATAGAAAATATTTATGGAACAGCAAATACAAACTATTTTCACATATGTGGGATGAAAAGAAAAACAAATTTATTAGAGAAGCTTTTTGGGGTGTTGGAAATGGTTGGGCAGCTGCAGGGATGACCAGAATATTAAAATTCCTTCCAGCTAATATGTCAAAGGAAAAGGTTAAGCTTGCAGGATATATTGAAGAAGTAGTCCTTGGTGCTCTTCCTTATTTAAGAGCAGATGGATTATTTCACGATGTGTTAAACGATCCTAATAGCTTTGTTGAAACAAACGTAGGACAAATGCTTGCTTATACAATATATAAGGGAGTGAAAGCTGGCTACCTAGCCTCCTCCTATTTAGAAGCAGCCCACAAAATGAAAAAGGCTGCTGAGGATAAAGTTGATGAATTTGGCCTAGTTCAAGGAGTATGCGGCTCTCCATTCTTTAATAACGCTGGAACAGCTTCAGAAGGGCAGGCTTTCTTCATACTTATGGAAGTGGCAGCTAAAGAGGCGGGCTTCTAATTATGGAAATTAATGATAGAATAAATAAAGAACTTCAGTTAATTGAAGAGCCAGATTATTATAAAATAGAGGATTACTCCTCCTATGCCTTATTCATTGTTGATATGAATAAGGGCTTTGGGAAAAAAGGTGCCTTATATAGTGATAGAGTTGAAGGTATTATTCCAGATATAATCAAACTTACTAAAGCTTTTATATCAAATAATTCACCAGTAATTGCCTTCACAGATTCTCATAATGCAGACAGTGTAGAATTTAATGCTTACCCAACCCATTGCCTTAAGGATGATCCTGAGTCAGAGCTTGTACCAGAGTTTGATGAATATAAGGATAGTATTAAGATAATAAACAAGAACTCCACTAATGCCTTTCTAGAAAATGAAGCTAAAGCTGAAATTGATAATTTAATTAAAAGAGGCATTTCTAATTTCGTAATAACTGGGTGTTGTAGCGATATATGTATATCTCAATTATCCTTAACTCTTAAAGCTTATTTTAACAAGGAAAATTTAAATCTTATGGTAATCGTTCCAATGGATGTAATCGAAACCTATGATGCTCCTTGGCATAAGGCGGATATTATGAATCTTTTTGCTCTTTATGAAATGAAAGCTGGTGGAGTGCATATCGTGAACTCATTAATTAGAGCCTGTAAGTAATACTTACAGGCTCTTTCTTATTTTAAATTTTACGATGTTTCCTAGTTCTTTTTCGTTTTTTCATATAAATATTATTGAAGGTAACCTCTTCTGGTAAAAGTTTAATATTCGGAAGAAAATCTTCTTGATGCCTCAAACTTGCCTTTAAGGAATAAAACCCAGGAGGCAGTTCTCTAAAATTTGAAACTAATTTCTTATCCTTTTCATTATAGGTAATTCCTTCAATACTTCCAGATAAATCATCTAATTTATCCTTAATATTTAATGTGAGATGTTGAAGATTAACCTGAGACGGTTTTACATCTACCTTTTGCTGCTGATCCATATCCTGTTTATTGCTTTGATCACTTTTCTGAACCTGCTGCACTCGGGCCTTATCTTCTTTATCTTCTAATAAGAATATATCCTCATGCATGAAGTCTCCTCCTTATAACCCATTATAGGGCTATAAATCAACATCTACTTTATTCTTGGAGAATAAATCATTTTCTGCCTCAGCTGCTTGACCCTGCTTTTGCATTACATTAACCTTCTGATCAAAATGATTATTGTTTGTTTGTTTACTGTATTGCTTTTGGTTGTTCGTTTGTTTCCCTTCATCCTCTACCTCAGTTACATTTTTTGCTTTCGCTTCATCTATATCGAAGTTACCATAAGCTAATTCTTTATAAAATAATTCTTCCATTATTTTACTTGCCAAACATATTTTTAAATTGGATTTCACTAGATATACTATGTATAAATAGAAAATGTGTTTATATTTATTTTATTGTTTTTATTAATTTCACAAATAAATCACAATAAATGCACACTACTATCACTTTTAGATGATATAATATATGTAATGAAGGGAGTGATAACGATGATGAAAAGAGGATTTAATGGTATTAATGATTATGGCCGTCTTGCACCTATGACTGCTTTTTCTATAGTTGGCTGCATTATAGCATTTATAATATTAGTTGCCTTAATAGTAATTGGGGTAATATTAATTAGAAAGTACTTATCTCCGAGTAGAAAGGCTTTACTTATATTAAATGAAAGATTAGCTAAGGGTGAAATAGAACCCGAAGATTACACTGTAAAAAGAGATCTATTATTACCACAAAAGAAATTAAAAAAGTAATGTAATTTGTTTTTAGGGACACACTTGCAATGCGCAAGTGTGTCCCTAATTTATTTCGTTTCTTTAGTTGATACGTGGTCAGTCGTTTACATGTTCTTTATAAAAATCATTGAATTTAACAAGCTCTTTCTTTAATAAATTTGGTGTATCTAGGCCATAAGGACAATGAGCCTTACAATGCCCGCATTCAATACAATTGTTTATGTTATTCATCTTTTCTTTCCAGGTATCATTCATATAATTTTTATAAGGAGACCTTGCGAGTAAAAAGGATATCCTCGCCGATATTGGAATCTCGATTTTTGCTGGACATGGTAAACAATAACCACAGCCCCTACAAAAATCTCCTGATAGTTCTTTTCTATCTTTTTCTATGAGTTTAAGCATTTCTGAATCAAGCTTTGGAGGGTTCTTCTCTAATTCTAAAAATTCATCTAGCTCACTTTCTCGTTGAATTCCCCAAATAGGGACTACATTTCCAAATTGTCTTAAAAATGCAAAGGTACTAGCTGCATTAGTTATTAAGCCTCCTGACATGGCCTTCATAGCTATGAGCCCTACATTTTTCTCTTTACATGTTTTAATTAGTTCAATATCTCTATCTGCAGATAAGGAGCTTAGCGGGAATTGAATAGTATCATAAAGTCCAGATTTTGCTGCTTCTATTGCTGTTTCTACCCTATGGTTTGTTATTCCTATGTATCTAACAAGACCCTTTTCCCTTGCTTCAATAAGTCCCTGATACAAGCCTTCCATATCCTCAGGATCTGGTAGTTTACTAGGGTTATGAAGCTGAAGTATATCTACATAATCCGTCTTTAAGTTTTTTAAGCTTGTCTCTAAGTGCTGAAATAAAGTTTTTTTATCAGCAGCAAAAGTCTTCGTTGCGATTATTATATCCTTCCTAACATCACTTAAAGCATAGCCTATCTTTTCCTCACTATCAGAATAACCTCTTGCGGTGTCATAAAAATTAATACCATTATCGTAGGCTTTTCTAAGAATCTTTTTTGCATCCTCGAAGGATATTCTTTGTATAGGGAGTGCTCCAAAGCTTGTTCTTGTAACAAATAAGTCTGTTTTTCCTAATTTAATTTTATCCAATTCAATACCTCCATTTTTGTTTTCTCTCATTCAAAAGTATAACATAGTTAAAATATTTTGAAATGGACTATCTTAATAACAAAGTTAATATGCTGTATATTTACAATAAGATTTACTCAATATTTAATATATATGGTATGATTTACATACTTGTATAAAATACTAACTAAAGTAACTATCTATATTAATATATGATAGGAAATAAGGTGACCATTAAATGAAAAAAAAGGTTATAGAAGAATTAGAAATAGTCAGAGCTATTGCATTTATTTTCATTCTAATACAGCATACGATTGGGGGATACTCCATATCTCCAGATGCCCCCTTAAATAATGCAGTAATACTTAGATTTATTTATTCCATTTCAAGAGCTGGAGTACCTATCTTTATATTTATTTCAGGCTTGTCCTTATGTTATACCTATAGTGAGGGTATTAACATATCAAGATTCTATAAAAAAAGATTGATGACAATCATGCTTCCTTATATCTTCTGTACGCTTATATATATTTATGTTTTTGGAAAGAAAGTAGATAATATTTTAATTTCCTTAATAACCGGTAATACAATATACCATCTTTGGTATATTGGAACCTGTATACAATTATATTTGCTCTTCCCAATTATTCTATATCTACTAAATAAATTAGGTGAAAGATCCACTAAATTCAATATAAGCTTTATAGCTATTTTTATTCTTATAAATATTGTATTGATTACGAATAAGGCCTTCATTGATAATTGGGGTTCCCAATTAATCTTTAACAAGCCTAATTTTCATTTAAAAGAATTTATTTCTATTTCCCCTTTATTTTATTCTTTATACTTTTTACTTGGTTACTATTTTAGTAGGTACTTGAAGGCGTTTAAAAAATACATATCAGCTTTCAAAATTTATATTGTATTAATTTTTATAATTTTTCTCATAATAAACTATATTACTATAATGCAAGACAAACTTAATATAAATTTAAATGCTTATATTATTAATGTATCAAGAATTTGCTTTAATTTAGCTTCAGTTCTATTTTTGTTTTTATTAAGTTTATACCTTGTTAAAAACAAAAAAAAGCTTACAAGTATTTTAAAGATAATTTCCCATTATTCCTTTGGAGCATATTTACTGCATGTAGCAGTAATTGAAGTTCTTGCAGGGGTGCTTTATACTTTTTATAAGTTAAAAAATGATTACATTTTCCCAAGTGTAACCTTATTTATTCTCGCTTTAATATTTTGCCCAATTTTCTGTCATTTTTTAAGTAAGCTTCCCTTTAGTAAATATGTTTTCGGTGTAAGCACATATAGAGTTATACAAGATAAATTTGTAAAATCAAAATAAAAATAGTAAAATAAGTTTGCGATGAAAATCAATATTGTCAAAAGGAGATTTTTTTTATGGTAGATCAAAGAATAACTAAACTTGCAAAAACCTTAGTAAATTACTCCTGTAGCATAAAAAAAGGAGAAAAAGTTTTAATAGAAACAATAGGAGCACTTAATCCTTTAACTACAGAATTAATTAAGGAGGTTTATCTTGCGGGAGGAATTCCCTTCATTAATAATAAATTCCCAGATCAAGAAAGAGCTCTTTATATGAACTGCACTAAGGAGCAGCTAGAGCTTATTGGTAAGTATGAAGCTCTAAGAATGTCTGATATGGATGCTTTTATAGGCTTAAGAGCACCAGTAAATTTTACTGAAGAATCAGATATTCCTGGGGAGAAGCTTGCTATGGTAGCAAAATACATAATGGAACCAGTACATATGAAAATCAGATTGCCAAAGACCAAATGGGTGGTATTAAGATACCCTACTCCTGCTATGGCGCAAGCAGCCAGTACTAGTACGGAGGCTTTTGAGGACTTTTACTTTGATGTTTGTAATTTAGATTATAGCAAAATGTCAAAAGCAATGGATCCTTTAGTCACTTTACTCAAAAAAACAGATAAGGTAAGAATAACTGGCCCAAACACTGACTTAACCTTTTCGATAAAGGGTATGAATGCCATTAAATGCGATGGTCAAATGAATATTCCGGATGGAGAAGTGTATACTGCACCCCTTAAAACCTCAGTTAACGGATATATAACTTATAATACCCCTGCAGTACATGATGGCTTCACCTATGAAAATATTAGATTAGAATTTAAGGATGGTAAAATAGTAAAAGCCACCTCCAATGACACTGAAAAAATAAATGTTGTTTTTGATACGGATGAAGGCGCAAGATACATTGGGGAATTTGCTTTAGGTGTTAATCCCTTTATATTAAAGCCAATGAAGGAAGCACTTTTTGATGAAAAAATATGCGGTTCTATTCATTTTACCCCAGGTAATTCTTATGATGATTGTGATAATGGAAATAAATCCTCAGTTCATTGGGATTTAGTATTTATTCAAAGACCTGAATCTGGTGGCGGAGATATTTACTTTGATGATGTACTAATAAGACACGATGGTTTATTTGTTTTAGATGAGTTAAAAGAACTGAATTAATCGGTTGATGGAATGGATTTGCTTTATTACCGGTGGAGCAGGATAGCAGATCAATATTTGTCGCGAGATAAAATGAATCGTGGAGTCTTCGAAGAAGACTCCACAATCTAATGGTGCCCCCTTAAAAGGCACCATTAGATTCCGGGCATAACATTTCCACCAGATACAGGAATATATGCTCCAGTAATAAAGCTTGATAAATCAGATGCTAAAAATGCTACTACATTTGCTATTTCCTGGTCCGTTCCTCTTCTTTTTAGTGGGACGGCTTTTTCATATCCTTCATTGTGTTCGGAGTGAGCATCTCGATCCCTTTCACTTATAGTCCAGCCAGGGGCTACCTGATTTACTGTTATCTGATGCTCCCCTATTTCCTTTGCAAGAACCCTATAAATTCCATCCATACCCCTTTTACCTGCTACATAAGCAGACTGGGTCACAAAAGCTTGCATAGAGCATTCTGTATTTATTCCTATTATTCTTCCATAGTTTTTTTCTATCATAATAGGTACAAAAGCCTTAGCTAAATACACACTTTGCATAACACAGGAATTGAATTGACTTAAATAATCTTCAGGACTTTGTTCTAATATATTCTTCCAGTTATATTGGATTACTGCAGTTGCAACTAAAATATCAATAGTTCCAAACTCATGAAGCACTTTTTCCTTCATGTTTAATATATCCTCCATTTTGGTGATATCCCCTTTACACAAGATACCTCTTTTCCCTATGGCTAGGACTTCTTCAAGGAGCTCCTTAGCTTTTTTTTCATTACTATGATAATTAATAACCACATCTGCTCCACACTCTGCTAAAGTTCTTACCATAACTCTTCCTAAATCTCCAGTGGCACCAGTTACTAAGGCAATTCTTCCTGTCAAATCTATTTTCATGATAACCTCTCCTTATTAAATAATTAATAATATTATAACAGAAAGAATATTAAATTGTAATAATATGTGGCGGAAAGGGTTCACGGCTTAATTCCTCTTTAGAGGATACCCCAAAGCCTTTGACTTTAGTAAAAGGGAGACCTATTATATGGCATATAATGAAATTATATTTAAAATATGGATATAACGAGTTCATCCTTCCATTAGGCTTTGGAGGAGATAAAATTAAAGAATATTTTATTTCCTATGATTGGAAAAGTGGAACCTAAATATGGTGCTTTAAAATCAAGAACTAATGATATATTGTCCCCTACTGCAGATATAACTAAAATAAAAGCTCTACTAAATTGGGATGTAAGAATAGATCTTTCCTCTGGCATTAAAAGAACTATTGAGTATTATAGAGATAATAAAGCACTATATGTAATTAGGGGATGATAGTATGAAGATTGATTTAGAAAAAATCTATAGGAATAAAACTGTCCTAATTACAGGCCATACAGGCTTTAAAGGAAGTTGGCTTTCTTTTTACCTTAACAAATTAGGAGCTAAGGTAATAGGTTACGGCTTAGATCCTATATGTAAAGATAATATATTTGAACTTACAGATTTAAAAAATAAAGTAGTTGATATAAGAAAAGATATAAGAGACTATAAAAGATTAAAAGAGGTCATTGATGACTATAAAATAGATTGTATATTTCACTTGGCAGCTCAGGCTTTAGTCAAAGAATCCTACATTAATCCAAGGGAAACTTATGAAATTAATGTTCTTGGTAGTGCAAACCTACTAGAGGCTTTTAGATTAAATGCTTATACTAAGGCTGCAGTTATAATAACCAGTGACAAATGTTATGAAAATAAAGAATGGCTTTGGGGCTATAGAGAAAATGACAGGCTTGGAGGCTTGGACCCGTATAGTTCCAGTAAGGGTTGCGCTGAAATATTGGTATCTTCCTATCTTCGTTCCTTTTTTTCAAAGGATAAGCTGAACTCTGGCAAAGCTCTTGCTTCCGCCAGAGCTGGAAATGTAATAGGTGGAGGGGATTGGTCCCCTGATAGGCTTATACCTGATTCTATAAGATCCTTATTAAATAACTCCATCATTAATCTAAGGATGCCTCAGGCAATAAGACCCTGGCAGCATGTCTTAGACCCTATTTATGGATATATTTTATTAGGTGCTAAGCTTATGACTAATGGAGTTGAATTTAGTGGTTCATATAACTTTGGTCCAAGGCTTGAAAGCACTATTACAACTGAAGAACTAGTAAATAAACTTTTAAGATATTGGGGAAGTGGAAGCTATTCTAAGGAATTACCCAATGAAGTCTTCCATGAAGCGGGTCTATTAAGACTTGATATAACTAAAGCAAAGGAGCTTTTAGGTTGGGTTTCTAACTGGGATGTGGATAAGGCAATAAAAAATACTGTTGAATGGTATAAAAACATTAATACAGAATCCTGTGAGGATATAGTAAATAGTCAAATAGATGACTTTACAGAAACTATAGTATAATTCAGGGACATCACCTCCAGGTATGTCCCTTTCCTTTTAGATTTATTTCTTGTTTATTGATATAATAATTGTATATCAGAGAAGGGGGTGTAAATCTATGATTACAAACAGTATATATGATGAAAAGCTAAGCACAATAAAGTATAGACCAATGGTTTATGCATATTACTCCAGAGAATGGAGATCTTATAAAATGTCATACCACCTCCATGATAGAATTGAGCTTATGTATGTAACAAAGGGTCAGTGCAGAGTGGAACTTGAGCAGCATAGCTTTGATATGAAAAAGGGGGACTGTATCTTTTTAGATGCAGGAGTTTCACATCGATTACTGGTGGAAGAGGAAAACTCCTGTAGGCTAATGAATATTGAATTTGGCTTTGAAGAAAGTGATGAGGAGATTATTAACACAGTTAACTTATTAAAAAATTCAGAAGCTTCCAATTATATTTTAAACATAGGTGCTCCATACTTTATATTTAGAGACGAGGATGAAATACAAGGCATACTTTCCCAGATAATAAGAGAATTAGAAAGTGGTTATATAGATAAGACTTACACTGTTGAGCTCCTTATATATCAGCTAATTATAGCTTTAGGGAGAAAGTTTAAAAAAGATAAAGAGGAAGCAGAAAGTAATGTAAGTAAATATGTTAGACAAGCTATTCAATATATTAAAAATAATTTGGATAGGGATTTAAAAGTTGCAACTATAGCAAATAAGATAAATATTCATCCAAATTATCTTCATAGGATTTTTAAAAAGCAGATAGGGCAAACCATCATTGATTATATTGAAAACCTAAGAGTAGAAAAGGCTGAGATGCTCTTATCATATACAGATATTATGATTATTGACATGGCCATGGAGCTTGGATTTGGTAGCAGACAGTACTTTTCTTATGTCTTTAAGAAATGTAGAGGTGTATCCCCTGCAGAATATAGAAAACATAATAACAAAATAAAACTTTTCCATGAAAGTTAGAATATCTTACATTATATTTAATCTTGGTTTGAAATTTGAAAACATTTTTTTCTATTAATCTCTAAAATAACATCTATAAGGTAAACATAATTTGTTAATAAACTAATCTGGGGAGGTAGCAAAAATGTCATTTAAAATAGCTTTTATTGGTGCAGGTAGTGTTGGTTTTACAAGAGTACTGTTGCGAGATATATTATCAGTAAATGAATTTAGTAACTTGGAGATTTCTTTTATGGACATAAATCAACATAATTTGGATATGGTTACCCAATTATGCCAAAGAGATATAGATGGAAATGGCTTAACCATAAAAATACATTCTACTCTAAATAGAAGAGAGGCCTTGAAAAATGCTAAATATGTTGTAAATGTAGTAAGAATTGGTGGCCTAGACGCCTTTAAACTAGACATAGATATTCCATTAAAATATGGAGTGGACCAATGTGTAGGAGATACTATTTGTGCGGGTGGAATTATGTATGGTCAAAGAGGTATCGCTCAAGTGCTGGAGTTTTGCAAAGATATTAGAGAAGTTTCAGATCCAGACTGTATTATGCTTAATTATGCTAACCCTAATGTTATGATGACCTGGGCCGCTAATAAATATGGCGGAGTAAAAACTATAGGTCTTTGTCATGGAGTTCAAGGAGGGCATTCTCAGATTGCTAAGGTCCTTGGTCTAAAGCAAGAAGATTTGGATATAATTTGTGCAGGAATAAATCATCAAACTTGGTACATCCAAATTAAGTATAAAGGTGAAGACATGACCGGAAAGCTTTTAGAGGCTTTTGAGAACCACCCTGAATTTAGCATAACAGAGAAAGTTAGAATAGATATGCTGAAACATTTTGGTTATTATAGCACTGAATCTAATGGCCATCTAAGCGAATATGTTGCTTGGTACAGAAAAAGACAGTCTGAAATAAATAACTGGATCTCCCTAGATAGCTGGATCAATGGAGAAACAGGAGGATATCTAAGAGTTTGCACAGAGGGAAGAAACTGGTTTGAAACAGATTTTCCTAACTGGATGAAGGAACCTGCTTGGATATATAGCGGAGAGCTAAGAAGTAGGGAACATGGTTCTTACATAATTGAGGGTCTAGAGACTGGAAGACTATATAGAGGACACTTCAATGTAGTTAATAATGGCACTATCACTAATCTTCCAGAGGATGCAATTGTAGAAGTTCCAGGTTATGTAGATTACAATGGAATCAATATTCCTAAGGTAGGCGATTTGCCCCTAGGCTGCGCCGCCATATGCAATAATAGTATTTCAGTACAAAGGTTATCAGTTGAAGCTGCGGTAAAGGGTGATAATATGCTACTCAGGCAAGCAATGATGATGGACCCTCTTGTAGGTGCAGTATGTACCACCTCTGAAATATGTCAGATGACGGATGAAATGCTGGTTGCCCAAAGTGAATGGCTTCCACAGTATGAAAATACAATTGAAGAGGCTAAAAAGAGATTAAGTTCTGACAATCTTATTCCTACTAAGGAATATAGAGGTGCTGCTAGATTGAAGATTAAAACTATAGATGAAATGCAGCAGGATAAAGAAGAGGCTAAAAAGAATGCTTCCCAAGCAGATAAGGGAAATAATTAAACGATATTAGCTATCCCTATTTACCACTACAAAATCAAATTTAATCCAGTGACATACCTCCAAAGCGAACGATGAAACACTATCATTATATACTCTTTCAGTTAATAGATTTTTTCGTCGTCCTAGAATCTGGAGGTGTGTCACTGTTCATTTTAGATCAATAATCCAGTTTATCGATTAAACCTATCAGTCATTAATTTTCCCCAATATTTTTATATTGATTATTATACATATTGTAATAAAAGCCTTTTTTCAAAAGTAAACTGTGGTGATTTCCTTTTTCTAATATTTGACCCTTGTCTATTACTATAATCATATCTGCATCCCTTATGGTGCTTAGTCTGTGTGCTATGACAAAGCTGGTCCTTCCCTCCATAAGCTTTAGCATTCCCTCTTGAATATTTAGTTCGGTTCTTGTGTCCACGCTGCTTGTAGCTTCATCTAATATGAGTATAGAAGGATCTGCTAGTATTGCCCTTCCTATTGCAAGCAATTGTCTTTGTCCTTGGCTTAAATTGTTGCCACTTTCTGAAAGTATTGTATCGTAACCCTGTGGCAGTCGTTCTATAAACACATGAGCATTTGCCATTTTTGAGGCAGCTATTATTTCTTCCTCCGTAGCATTAAGCTTTCCATATTTTATATTGTCCCTTATGGTCCCCGAAAATAAATAGGTGTCCTGCAATACTATGCCAAAGCATTTTCTAAGGCTATCCCTAGTATAAGACCTTATATCAGTACCATCTATTGTGATTTTACCGGAAGTTACATCATAAAATCTAGCTAGTAAATTAACTATAGTGGTTTTTCCTGCTCCGGTTGGTCCCACTAAAGCTATGTTACTGCCGGCGGGAGCTTCAAAATTGATATCTTTTAATATCTTTAAATCACTCCTATAGCCAAAATCAACCCCTTCAAATACTACATGTCCTTTGGGATTATTTAAATCTATAGCTAAACTTGAATCTAAGGCTTCTTCTTTGTCATCTAGTATTTCAAATACTCTTTCTGCTCCAGCTATTGCTGACTGGAGAGTGTTATAGATATTTGCAAAATCATTTAAAGGTCTTGAAAATTGCTTGGAATATATTATAAAGCTAGTTATTGTACCAATAGTTATCATAGCTTTTAGAGCTAATATACCTCCAAGACCAGCAACTACTGTAAACCCTATATTGTTTATAACATTCATAATTGGCATCAAGAAGCCTGAAAATATTAATGCTTTTATACCAACCTCACATAGCCTGTTATTTATTACTTCTAACTCTTTTATAGATTTATCCTCATGATTGAAGGCTTTAACTACCTGTATCCCAGATATACTTTCTTCTATATGGCCATTTAGTATGCCCAGCTCCTTTTGTTGCTCCCTAAAAAGGTGAGAGGTCTTTTTAGTTACAGCTCTAGTTAAGGCAAAAATCATAGGGATAGTAATAATACTGGCAGCTGTAAGTATAGGACTTATGTAAAGCATCATTGCGATTGCTCCAATAACTGTTATAATTCCAGCCATTAATTGAGTGGTGGATTGGGAGATTGTCGTACTTATGTTGTCGATATCATTTGTAAGTCTACTCATAATTTCTCCATGAGTTGTAGAATCAAAAAAAACTATAGGGAGCTTCTGTAACTTTTCCATTAAAGCTCTTCTGAAAGAGAATACAATTCTTTGTGATACTCCAGCCATTACGAAGTTTTGAAAAAAATTAATTAAAGCATCGATCAGATACGACAGCATTAATATAATTACTATTAGTCCTAAGGCATTAAAATTAACACCTTCAACTTTATCTATTAAATCGATTGCTCTTCCAATAAGGAAAGGGATAAATATAAGTATTAATGTATCTATAATTATTAAAGATAGTAAAAATATAAGCCTTATTTTCTCTGGGCCAAAATAATGCCATAACCTTTTTAAGGTCCCTTTGAAATTTTTAGGTTTTTTAACAGGCCCAGAGTTTCTAGGATTACCTTTATTCATCATATTAAAGTTACTCTTACTATAGTTATCTTTTTTAGATTGTTTTTCCATTTAGTCCCCTCCTGCACTCCTATTAAGCACATAACAATTATCAATTGTTATGCCTCTATTCCCAGCTGAGAATGATATATATCCTTATATACCTGGCAGCTACTCATTAGATCCTTATGCTTTCCTACACCTGCAATTTCTCCATTATCAAGAACTATAATCTTATCCGTATCCATAACTGAAGTTATTCTTTGCGCTATAATCATACAGGTCAACCCCTTAGCATAAACTTTAATAGCTTCTCTTATCCTCCCTTCAGTCTCTACATCAAGAGCACTGGTACAATCGTCTAAGATCAATATTTCTGGTTTTTTAATTAGAGCTCTTGCTATTGCAAGTCTTTGCTTTTGTCCCCCTGAAAAATTAACTCCCCCTTGTCCAATTTTTGTATTATACCCTTCTGGTAGGGATGCTATAAAGTCATGAATTCTTGCAAGTTCTGTTGCCTCCATAACCTCTTCTAATGTAGCCTCTTCCTTACCCCATCTGATGTTGTCTATTACTGATCCAGTAAAAAGTACAGTTTTCTGAGGCACTAGTGATATTTTATCTCTAAGCTCTCTAATTTCTATATTTTTCACATTTATCCCGTTGAAGCTGATACTCCCCTGCCGAGCATCATAAAATCTAGGTATAAGATTTACTAAGGTGCTTTTCCCAGAACCTGTTGAACCTATTATCCCAATAGTTTCACCACTAGCAGCTATAAAGTTTATGTCCTTTAGTACAGGCAGTCCCTTAGTTCCCAAATAAGAAAAACTTACCTTATTAAATTCTATTCTACCTTTTAAAAAAGCCCACTTTTGGGTGGGATTCGCTTTTAATATTTCTCCCTGTTCCATATTGTTTATTTCATTAAATACCTCATTAATCCTTTGTGCACATGCTCTCGCTCTAACAAAGGTTGAAAATATAAAAGAGATCATCATCATGGAAAACAATATTTGAGTCATATAGTTTATAAAGGCCATAATCTGTCCTATCTGCATATTATGATTATTTACATTAATTCCACCAAACCATAAAACTGACAATATACCAAGATTTATGACGAAATTTATACTAGGTGGAAATACTGCCATAGCCCTCATAGTTTTTATGGAAATATCAGCCTGTTCTTTATTTACCTTCTGGAATCTATCTTTTTCATAAGAAAATCTGTTAAAGGCTTTTACCACCCTCACCCCGCTCAGATATTCTCTTATTGTCCCATTAACCTTATCTAAAGCACCTTGAACTCTAATAAATAATGGGTAACCTATCTTCATATTTATAAAAATCATTATTCCAACCACTGGCACTATAATCGCAAAAACAAAGGCTAATCTGAAATTTAGTCTTGTAGCCATAAAAATACTGCCCACGCAAAGTAGCGGTGCCTTAACAAATATTCTCATAAGACCATTTACGAAGTTTTGAACTTGGCTTATATCATTTGTAAGCCTAGTTACCAAAGAAGCTCCTTCTAACTTATCTATGTTTTCAAAGGATAAGGATTGAATCTTTTTATATAAATCCTTCCTTAAATCTCTTCCAAATTTCATAGAAACATTGCTTGCTAAAATGTTTCTAGTAACTGCTCCTACTGCTCCTAGAGCAGTTACACCCAACATAAGAGTCGTCATATTAAAAATGTATCCTATTTTCTTATCCACTACTCCAACATCAATAATCTTAGACATTATTGTAGGTTGAAGTAAATCACAGCAAGTTTCTAAAGTTAAAAAAGCTATTGCTAAAAAAAAGGGTTTCCAGTATCTTTTTAAATATTTTTTAAAAAATCCCATAGTATTGCCCCCACTCTGATGGTTGAGATTGCAAAAAACAGGCTGTCAATTACAGCCTGTCATTTTAATAAATCCATACTAATTTATTATATAAATTACTTATGGATATTAATCGTTCTCTAGTAGTTCAAGTATAGTCTTTAAATCTTTTGAGGAATCCATATATGCATATCTTCCTCCAGTATATTCACCTTTTTGTACTAAGCTTATATTTTGTGCGCCTAGTTCAAATATTTTTTCTTTCATCCCTTTTATAAAGAAAGCAATATGATGAACGCCTTCCCCCTTTTCATCAAGAAATTCTCTCCATGTACTTGGCTTTTCATCTGGCTGTATTAGCTCAATATCTAAGCTGGGTCCAACATGGAAAAATGCCAATCTTGCAGTAGCTTCTGATGGTTGTCCCTTATACTCCGTCAAAGCTTCCTCATATTTTCCTGTTATAATAATGTCAGGTTTTGCAACTCCAAGGAATTCAGCATATTTAGTTGCGGTCGTTTCTACGTCTTTTACAATTATACCTATCTGTACTACTTGATCTGTTCCTAAAACTGCACTCATTTGAATCTCTCCTTGTAATACTAATTTAACAAATCTTTACTATTTTCAATTATATATGTTCAATAAACTCAATATAATTATAACATATCAAGTTCTATATTTCACGAACTTTATAGGGTTAACCTAGTCAAAAAAAGTGAAATATAATATTAATTGAGTAGCATTATTTAATATTTAGGCTATGTTATAATAATATAAGAACATAACAATTAATAATTGTTATTAGGAATACAGGAGGATAAAATGATAATAAATAATTGTAAACTTGTTTACTTAGATAAAGTAGAATGCGGTAGCTTGCTAATAAAAAATAATATAATAGAAAAAATTAATCCTAAAATGTATGAGGACGAAATAATAATAGATGGGGGTGGAAGGTTTTTATCTCCAGGGTTTATAGATATTCATACCCACGGAGCTGCTGGCTATGACGTTATGGAAGGAAGTTACCAAAGCTTAAATAGTGTTTCCTTAACTCTTGCCTCCCATGGTATTACCTCATTTTTGCCAACTTTAGTACCCTCAACAATACCCTTAATTGTTAAAGCCTTAGAGGGCATTAAAAAAGCAATGGGGAAAACTTTGGGTGCAAACATCCTAGGAGCAAATTTTGAAAGTCCCTTCGTTAATATAGCTATGGCTGGAGCCTTAGATATAAATTATTTATTACCACCTACTATAGATAATATAAAAAATATAATTGATGATTATGCCTCTATCATAACCTCCATGACCATAGCTCCAGAGCTTGAAGGGGCAATGGAGCTTATAGCTTATCTAACTAAGATAGGTATAAAGGCTTCACTTGGCCACACAAATGCTAACTACAATGAAGCTATTTTAGGTATTGAAAAAGGTATAAGTCACTCCACACATTTATATAATGCTATGAAGGGTCTTCATCATAGAGAACCTGGAACGGTTGGAGCTATATTTGATACACATATAAGCTGCGAACTTATATGTGATGGAATTCATGTTTCATATCCATCAATAAGAATAGCCCTTAAACAAAAAACTACTGACGAGATTATATTGATTTCTGATTCTATGATGGCTACATGTATGGGGGAGGGTGAATATAGTTTAGGGGGCTTAAAGGTTTATGTTAAAAATGGCAGTGCCCGTTTAGAAAATGGAACACTAGCAGGGTCTTTACTAACCTTAGATAAGTCAATATCAAATTTATTGTTAAATACAAGTTTAAAGCTTCCAGAACTTATAAAAATGGCAACTTATAATCCTGCTATATTTTGCGGTGTTGCCAATAAAAAAGGATTAATAAAGGAAGGCTATGATGGGGATCTTATTTTATTTGATGAAGCTATAAATATACATAAGGTAATTATAGGTGGTAATATTATCGAAAATAATATTGAAACGTTCTAATATGAACAGGGACACACCTGTTATTGATAAATCGAACAAGTTAGCATTAAACGATATAAAAGTAATATCCTTAATGTTGACTTTCACGGTTAAACAGGTATGTCCTTGGATTAAATCAGCTTTATTTTGAAGAAAAGCTGTTATTGCTTTGTATAAAGTTTGCCAAAGTATTCTTCAAGCATTCTCTTTACAGAGAAGTAATCCTTAGTGGAATTAATACTATTTTTCATCATCTCTACCCATTTTACTCGATTTTCATAATAAGTAGGAATAACTTCTCCAAGTAATACTTTATACAAATCCTTTAGATCATTTTCATCAAGGATTTCGTCATTAGCATTTTCAAAGCCATTTCCAAACTGCCATCCATTTTCCCCATCCTGGCAAGCTTCTGGCCACCATCCATCTAATATGCTTAAATTAAGTACTCCATTCATAGTTGCCTTCATCCCCGAGGTACCGCTTGCTTCCTTTGGTCTTCTAGGATTATTTAGCCATATGTCTGCCCCTCTTGTAAGCATTTTTCCTATGGTCATATCATAATTTTGAAGAAACACAACGGAGTTAGGATATTTTTTTGTTATAATTATAATATCTGAAACTATTTTTTTACCCTCATCATCTAAAGGATGAGCTTTACCAGAAAATACTATTTGCACTTTTCCTGCCTTTAGTAACGGGTCCATAAGCTCTTCATTTGTGAATATAAAATTGCTTCTTTTATAAGGAGCTGCTCTTCTTGAGAATCCTATCAATAACTTATCGCTATTAAGTTCTACACCATTTCTAGTATAAATAAAATCTATTAGAGCTTTTTTATTTTTCATATGATTTCCCCAAAGATCACCCATGCCTTCTGCAGCATCAATCATATTGTTATCTACCCAGGTTGGCTTGTGAATTGCATTAGTTATTCCTATTATTTTAGAGCTACCCTTCGTACCCTTCCACATCTTATTTGCAGTAACTCTGTGCAGCTCTGCAACAGCATTGGATAAACGTGATAGACGCAGTGCTGCAACGGTCATATTAAAAGGTGAACCCCCTAACTTAATTAATTCTTCTTCGGTGAACCCATTGTTAGCGCCCATATACATGAGTTTTTCAACTATATGGGACTCATTTCCCTCAACTATTGGTGTGTGGGTTGTAAATACTATCTCCTGTTTTGAGGCTTCCATTGCAGCATCGAAAGTCAATCCCTCTTCAACTTTTTCTCTCATCAATTCAAGGCCTGCAAAAACAGCATGACCTTCATTGAAATGATATACGTCTACGTCAATATTCAAGGCCCTTAGAGCCTTTATGCCACCAATGCCTAGCACTATTTCCTGGGCGATTCTTTCTTCACCAAACCATCCATATAGTTGCCCTGTAATCCAATTGTCATTATTTTCTGGAATATCAGTATCTAATAAATATAGAGGGATATTATTAAAGCAATCTAAAAGCCAAACTTTACAGAATACTTCAGTATGCCTTATATTTACAGAAATTTTCACTCCTGTATCCTTTAAAAAGTCATATTTATTATTATGATAGGTATCATAAGGGGTCCCATCCTCCCCTATTAATTGATCTGTATAGCCTTGTTTCCACTTGATACCCAGTGCAACTAATGGATAACCATAATCCTTTGCACCTTTAATATAGTCACCTGCTAGAATTCCTAAGCCCCCAGCATAAGCTTTAAAGGAAACATCAATGCCATACTCCATGGAGAAGTAAGCAACCTTTGGTAAATAATTTTTTTCCAAAATAAAGCCCTCCTATATTATGTTTCAATTGTTAAATTGTTTGGTACTACTGTATGCTCTAAGTTCCAAGCTTATTAATATTTATAAAATCTCCTCAATAGAACAATCACGGAAAGAAACCCTTCCGTGATTGTTTTGTGCTTATTTTGTTGTGGGTAGTCCAGTCTCATATGCTGCTATTATTTTGTCCATGGTGGCATTCCACTCCTCATCTATGGAGCATTTATCAGAATGCGCCTGGAAATATTCTACAGATTTTCTAACTCCAGCTGAAAAGTCTGTAGTTGCTTTAAAATCAGGAACATAGCTTTTAATCTTAGTATTATCAAAAACTACACTAACTGCTTTATCACCAAGTAAATTTCCTTCCTCCTCTGGACAAAATGCAATTATAAAATCAGACGGAATATGTATTATATTTGGTTTAACTCCAACGGTCATACCTATGGTTTCATATATTTGATCCCAGGTTAAAACTTCATCTGAGGTTATGTGAAAAGCATGTCCTATGGCATGAATATTACCAATTAGTCCTACAAAACCCTTTGCAAAATCAGTATTGTGGGTCATAGTCCAAAGGGAAGATCCGTCTCCTTGAACTATTATTTTTTTACCCTTCTTCATCCTATCTATTAAGGAATAAGGCTTACTCCAGCTATTTATTGAAGCAGGAATCATAGCATCTCCGTAAGTGAAGGTAGGTCTAACAACTGTAAAGGGAAATCCATTATCCCTATATTCTTTCATCAGCCTTTCTTCAGATGCAATTTTATTTCTTGAATATTCCCAATGAGAATTAGCTAAAGGGGTAGACTCCGTAACAATATAGTGAGCCGATGGCTTTTGGTAAGCTGAAGCAGAGCTTATATATATATATTGACTTATTTTGCCTTTAAATAGCTCTATATCATTTTCAACGGTTTCAGGTAAAAAGCCAATCCAATTAACTACTACATCAAATTTATAGTCCTTTAGAGCTTGTTTAGTAGCTTTTATATCTCTTATATTACCTTGAATTATCTTTGCTCCTATAGGCACATTCTCATTTCTTAGACCCCTATTTAATAAATATAGCTCAAACCCCTTTTCAACAGCTAACTTTGAAACCGCCGTACTTATTAATCCAGTTCCGCCTATAAATAATACTTTCATTTATGTCCCACCTTAAATATAATTTTACTAATCCCATAATTTCTTTAATCTTTCCTTTATTTTGGCCTCCATACCATTGTTTGTTGGTTCATAATAGATTTTATCCTTATGAGAATCAGGTAAATATTGTTGCTTTACGAACCCGCCAAAATCATGAGGATATCTATACCCTACTCCGTGTCCTAGGTTTTTAGCCCCCTTATAATGGGTATCCATTAAGGGTGCTGGAATTCCAGAATCTCTATGCTGCTTCACGTCCTGTAGAGCTAAATCAATAGCCTTACAAGAGGCGTCTGACTTAGGGGCACAGGCTACATATATTGCGGCTTGCGCTAAATTTATCCTGCATTCTGGCATACCTATCATATGAGCCGCAGTCATAGCACTTGTTGCCACCACAAGAGCAAGAGGATCTGCATTTCCTACGTCTTCAGAGGCATGAACTACTATCCTTCTTGCTATATAGATCGGATCCTCGCCTGCATCAAGCATCTTTGCCAAATAAAATGCGGTCCCATCCGGGTCACTTCCCCTCATTGATTTAATAAAGGCACTTATAGTATCATAGTGGTTATCCCCATTTTTATCATAAAGCGTCATCTTCCTTTGTATGCATTCCTTAGCATCTTCAACGGATATATAAATTTTATCCTCTGTCCTTTTAGAGGTTCTTACTGCCATATCCAAAGCATTAAGTGCCTTTCTTATGTCTCCATTACTATGAATAGTAAAATAATCTAATACTTCCTCCTCTAGTTCTATACTTAGATTACCAAAGCCTTTTGGATTTTTAATGGCATTTATTATAGCCTTTTTAACATCCTTATCAGTTAGAGCCTTTAACTCAAATATCATAGATCTGGACAAAAGAGCATTATTTACTTCAAAGTATGGATTTTCTGTGGTAGCTCCAATCAAAATAATGATTCCCTTTTCTACAGAAGGTAGCATTGAATCCTGCTGTGATTTGCTAAACCTATGAACCTCATCTAAAAATAATATGGTTTTACGTTGGTAAAGTTTAATATTTGTTTCTGCCTCAGCTACAATTTTTCTTATATCTGCAGTTCCTGCTGAAACTGCACTCAGTTCATAAAAATGAGCCTTTGTTTGATTTGCTATAATCCTTGCTAAGGTGGTTTTGCCAACGCCAGGGGGTCCGTAAAATATGGCAGAGGTTAAGTTATCAGAAACAATAGCTCTATAAAGCATTTTGTCTTTATTTACCAAATGCTCTTGTCCTATAAATTCCTCCAGAGTTTCAGGTCTTACCCTTTCTGCAAGGGGCTTTAAATTACTGTAGTTCTTTTCATTAGTAATATCAAATAAATCCAAATCTTCACCACCTTCTAATTCTAAAGAATCGCTTTGGGTTATATTATACTATAAGAAACTTTTCTAGGAATTACATTGGAAATAATAATCTAGATATATATACAATAAGAACTAAGGTTATTGAGCTTAAAATGGTGGAAGTCATAACTGCTAGAGATGCAAAATCTGGATGATTATTCCTTTCTACAGCTATTAGGGCAGTATTTACCGCAGTAGGTATGGCTGAGGATATCATAAGGGTTTGAGCAGCTATTCCATCTATACCCAACATCTTAATTATCAGAAAGGCCATAGCCGGTCCACCAATTAGTCTTAAAAAGCAAGACAAATACACATCTGGATTTTTAAAGGAAACCTTAGTTTTTGAAAGCTGAACTCCTAAGGTTAATAACGCAAAGGAAATTAGTCCGTCCTTTATATACATAAGACCTGGCCATAAGGGCATAGTTTCTAAATTTATAGGAAGCGCCTTAAGCAAAAATGCTAAAGGAATCATATATATTGTGGGCATTTTAAGTATACTCTTAACTGAATCCTGCCAATGCATCTCTCCCTTTCCTGCATTGAAAAAGCCTACTGTATTTGTGGATATATTCTGAACAATTAATACCACTATCTGGGTGGTGAGTGCCAGTGTTAAATAGGGGGTCTTACCGTTAATAAGAAACGGTCCGCTGCTGAAAATCAAGGTTATGAGCGGAATACCAATATTCCCTGAATTATAGAACATAATGGAGTTAACAAATGCATTTTTATAGCCTTCATCATATTTTCTAAGCCTTGCAACTATTGCAGTAACTATGGTATTTACTACTGCGAGTAAAGCTACAAATATAAGTACTTTAAGCATTTCCTTTGGTAGTTTGGTGGTATATATTTGTATAAAAATGAAAAAGGGTACATAAATATAAAAATTCAACTTGCTAAGAGACCCAATATCTAAATCGAATTTTTTACTAAGTAAAAAACCTAAGACAATTATTAGAACTAAGGGTAATATGTTTCTGGTTAAAATAAAGAAGAATATGTCCAAGTTATCACCTGCTTTTTGTTATATTAAAAATAAATGATACTTATTGTACCATATACGAATATTTAAGGCCAGTTATTCAAAATAACTGGCCTTGGGACCCTAGGGCCCTGATATCATTTTCTCTTAACTTTATAAATTGAATAGCTTTGACTTGGGATCTCCAATTTAATGAAGTCCTTGCCTTCTGTTATATCTAGCCCTATTCCTGAAAGCAGCTTTTTATTTGCTAAATCAATATTAGCTTTAAAAGATGCTTCACATTTATTTGGGGAAGGATTTACTGCAATTAATACTACCTCGTCTTCAAAAGCCCTTGCAAATACAAAGGGATAAGCATTTTCCTTAGCATAAAGTGGTACAAACTCTGCATAAGAGCTTAAGGCTTTTTCTTCCTTTTTAAGGTTTACAAGCCTCCTAACCTTATTAAGTAAAGAATTTTGATCCTTCTCTTGTTCTTCAACATTCGGAAAATCTTCATCCTTATCTACAGGCAAATAAATCTTATCCTCAGGTGCTGAAGAAAACCCAGCATTTTTACTCTTTGACCATTGCATTGGTGTTCTGGAACCTGATCTAGGTTCATAGGCTCCTTCCACATGTGGATTACCATATAGTTGTTTCATCCCAATCTCATTTCCATAATATATAAAGGGTATTCCAGGCATACATAAGGAAAAAGCGAAAAGCATCTCAAGTTCTGAATCAGTCCTTTCAATGTTAAGCCTTGATAAGTCATGGTTCCCTATTGGAAGACATACATAACCCTTATCTTTGCTTTTTTCATATTGATCAATATATTCCTTTAAGAAATTAGTTATATTTCCCTTACCCTCTTTATCAAAGAAACTATGTCCTTCTGAAAAACCATTTAGTATCCTCCAGCTTTCCTTTTGTAGCAAATCATTATATGCCTTAAACCAATGAAAAAAATCTGCATGGAAACCTGCTTCTATAGCTACTTCTGGGTGAGACCATTCTGCCACCATGAAAGAGCCTGGATATTCTTTATCCAATATGTTACGAATTTCCGTCCAAAATTTTAAGGTTCCATCTGCTGTAGTATTGAAGAATTGACTGTTGCCTTCATAGTTTGTTGACTTTGTTAAGGCACCTGCCATATCTGCTCTAAACCCATCTGCACCAAGATCCATCCAAAATCTTACTACATTTTTCATTTCTTCTCTCATCGCTAATACGTCTGGATGATCAATTGGAAGCTGCCAAGGTTTAGTTGGATCTGGGTTTGAAAACCCATAATTTAAAGCTGGCTGGGACCAGAAGAAATTATTCATGAATTGTCCATCTCTTCTTGAATATCCTTGAACAAACTTACCAGTATATGGTTCAGGTACATTTTCCCAGGTGTTACTAGTCCATACATACCAGTTAGTATATTTATTTACTTCCTGCTTAGCTGACTCTTGAAACCAAGAATTATCTATGGAGGAATAACTTGCAACAAAATCAAATATTACCTTCAAGCCTTTTTTATGAGCTTCTTCAAATAACCTTTTAGCATCTTCATTGCTTCCGTACCTTTGGGCAATTTTATAGTAGTCAGCTATATCATAACCTGCATCATTAAATGGGGACTCAAAGAAAGGATTTATCCATATTGCATCTACCCCTAAGCTTTTTATATAATCCAATTTATCAATAATTCCCTGAAGATCTCCTATTCCATCACCATTCGTATCTAAAAATGTTTGAGGATAAATCTGATAAAATACTGCATTATGTATCCAAGGCGCCCCCTCTGGTTTTTTACACTTACCTGTAATATAACCAGAGTTATACTCATTATTTTTTAAAGTTTCCATTTACCTTCACTCCTTATTAATTTGCCTATGTAAATTTTCACCATTACCATCCTTGAGCTAATATGTTATTTTGCTATATAATTATATATTTCATTCACATATCATTAGGTCAATGCTATAATTATATTACTGATATTTAATATAATCAATTTGTTTTGTTGCTATAAAGATATAATATATTGCTTATATATTAATGTGGGGGGTAACTACTATGAATGAAAACTTCAGGTCCCTTTATATACCAGAGGATATAGTTCAGGAAGAAAGTTTGAACTTATTTCTTAAAAATCTTATAGTTATAAAGCTTGGCTACTTTGGAGAAGCAAACTGGCACTATGTTGATAGAGATGAAATAGAAGAATACGTTATCCATTTTTGTATTAAAGGTAAGGGATATCTTAAAATAAAGGATAAGGATGGTGTAGTATCTACAAGAACGATAGCTATTAAGGAAGGGGACATATTTTTTTGTGATAAGAACACTAAACATTGCTATGGTTCCTCCCTTGAAGATCCTTGGTCAGTTTATTGGGTCCATTTTAAGGGAGATGGGGTGGAAGCCTTAATGGATGCCATAGGTTTTACTAAGGCTAATCCTTCCTGCCATGTTACAGACATTGGGACTTTAGCACATATGTTTGAAGAGATGTTTCCTATTTTATATACTGGTTATAATTTTCCTAAATTATTATATATCTCCACCTGCCTGCAAAAGCTTTTTGCTTATATTATATATACAAGTAAACATAGCTTGCCAAACGATGTGCAGGACATAAATATCGAAAGAATAATTAGTTTTATGCATGAAAATGTAAACAGGACTTTCCCCTTAAAGGAATTCTCTTCTATGGCAAATATGTCCCTATATCACTTTGTAAGGATATTCAAACAAAAAACTGGCTATCCACCAATAGAGTATTTCAACAGAATCAAAATACAAAAGGCGTGCCAACTTCTTGATACAGATAATCAAAGCATAAAAGAAATAGGCTCTTATTTATCCTTCAACAATCAATATTATTTTTCCAATGTTTTTAAAAAAATAACAGGCTATTCTCCTAAAAGCTATAGGACCATACGAAATAACAATTTAATGAAAAAATAAAATTACCACCTGTCTATATGAATCCTTGAGGAATCATATCTATCTTCAGGTTTTACTTTTTCCTTAGGGTATCCTATGGAGACTATTGATAGTGGTATTATTTCCTTGGGAAGTTTTAAGAGTTCACTTAAAGGCACTATTGTAGCTTCATTTGGGTAGGCGCCAAGCCAAACTGCTCCTAACCCTATTTCTTCAGCCATAAGTAAAATGTTTTCCGTTGCTGCAGCGCAATCCTGTACCCAAAAGCCATGATAGTCTTTGTTCTTTATATCTGCGCAAACAACAATGGCTAAACTAGCCTCCTTCAGCATTTTTGAATAAGGCTGAAAGCTTGTTATTTCATTTAAAATATCTTTATCCTTTATTACTACAAAATTCCAAGGTTGGCCATTTCCTGCAGAGGGAGCTGCCATAGCTGCTCTAAGTAGAATATCAATAAGCTCATCTTCAACCTTTTTATTTGTATAGCTTCTTGTGCTTCTTCTATTCATTATATTTGACATACATTACTCCTTCTTTTTGCTTTTAATGTTTAAGGGCTAAACTTCCTGTTACAAAGCTACCGAACCTACTAAAGGGATATATGATAAATTGAGCTTTACCTTTAATATCCGTCCCCTCAATGTATGGATCCTTCCACTTTCTGCTGTCATTTGAGTTACTTCTATTATCTCCAAAGAATAGATAATGCTTTAATGGGACTTGAAAACTTTTCATATATGCTTCACTATTAACCACATAAGGTTCTTTGTGGATGACACCATTTATTATAACCTCTCCAGTTTCCGTGACCTCCACCTTATCTCCAGGAAGTCCCACAAGCCTTTTAATTAAGCTGTCCTTTAATTCTTTAGAATAAAATACTATAAGGTCACCTCTTTTTAAATTGTCTAGGTTATATATCCTTGTAACTATTATTTGATCTCCAGCTTTGATGGTTGGATACATAGAAAGTGTTGGCACCTTTATCTTAAAAAATACAAATTTATTCACTAAAATTGAAATGACTATAGCTGCTAATATAGGTGTTATTATCTCCGTAAATATCTTTTTCATTTATTTCTCCTTGAGGGTTAACTTTATATATACCTTATATAATACCTATATATAGCATGTGTTTCAATAGCGTCTATAACTTTCCAATCGTGGTGAGAATAATGATTATAAAAATAGCTTACAAAGATCCTGGATACTATCTATAGAATATTCATATTCTTGTACTTTACCAAAGCCATAAGCCGCATACACAAAGGGTATGGCTGCAAGCCTCGCCCCGTCAAGGTCGCCTTGAGTATCTCCTACATAAATTGGACTTGTAAGTCCATTTCTCTCCATTATAAGTTTAATGTTTTCTCCTTTAGGTAACCGAGTTTTTCCAGCGTGTTCATAATCAATAAAATATTTATCGAGCTTGTGATAAGAAAAAAATGCTTCAATATATCCATCCTGACAATTACTTACAATAAATAATGGATACCTGCTAAAAAGCTTTTTCAGGGTATCACTTATGCCTTGGAATAGCTCCCCACCTTCTTCTTTTATAAGGCCACACTCCAACGTACAGCAAGCCAGCATAAGCTCCATTTGATCCTTTACTTCAAGATATGGGAATAGCTTGGCTCCAATCTGTGGAAGCTGAAGTCCCATAACGCTTTCCATAGTTTCTTTTGATAATTTGTTTTTAATTCCTTCTCTATCTTCAAGGATTCTATTCCAAGACTTTAAAACTACTTGGGTTGAATCCCATAAAGTCCCATCTAAATCAAAAATTATTCCATCTATTTTCAAGTTGATTTCCTCCAGTATGTATATTTTTGCTTAATAATATTATCATACCTTAGTACGCACAAAAAGTAAAAAGAGATGTAATCAAACATCCCTCTTTGCTTTAAAAATTTTGCTTATTTCTTTGCTATTTTCTTCCATTCAACATATTGAGCATTGATATCTGTAAGAATCTTCTGCATTCCAGCAGCATCTAACTTAGCGATATATTTTGGAATATTAACTTTTGGATCTATAGCACCAACGCAAATGCTTGGGTCAAATTCTTTCAGTACATTAACGCAAGCTGCTTCTTCATTTTTGATATTGTCATCATTGTATATGAAGCCTGCATCTGCAACTGGTTTAGCAGCATCATTAAATGCCTTAAATTGAGTCCATTTGTTTGGATCTTCGTTTGAGAATAAATATGATTTAAATTGATCTCCAAACATCCATGGAGTTCCTAAGTTATAACCTGACTTCTTTCCACCATCAGTTGCTGGTGCAAAGTCTATTATTCCTGGGCTCTTTACAACATAATGAGTTCCTTCTATACCAAAGTCGATTAAGTTTAATAACTTAACATCACTGTATAATTTATCATAGAACTCTAAAACTCTTGAAGGATCTTTAGCCGTTTTAGAAACGGACATCATGCATCCCATTGTTTCAGCTGTACGAGTAAAGGGAGTTGAAATAATAACTTGTTTCCAATTCTGCCCTGTAGCTGTTGAAACTTCTATGTCTTTACCTGGTTTCATTGGGTCAAATCCAATCATGTTTTTGCCAGCTTTTCTAATTGGAGTTATGTCTGTTACAGTAGCTGCATCCTTTTGGATATAGCCTGCATTGTACCAGCCTCTTGCAGTATCAGCTAATTTCTGGTAATTAGGATTAGCTGGAGCTGAGACAAATTTGTCATCAGTTGAATTATGAGGTAAAACAGCTAAGCTATTTGCCACAAAATCATCTTCAGCGATTGTGAAGGCTACCATACCACCATTTGGCTCTATTGGAAAACTTGTAGGCTCTGCATCCTTCATAACCTTAGCTAGAGGTGTAAGATCATCAATTGACTTTACAGCAGCTGTTTGAGCTTCTAATTTATATTTTGTTACATAAGCTTGATTAAATTCAAAACCAACTTCACAAGCCTTTTCTTTGTTTACTGGAAGGGCATAATTTTTCCCATCTATTTTGCTGTATTCCCAGAAACCACCCTTTAAAGTAGCAACTGCGTTAGGTGCATACTTAGGAGCTAAAGTCGTGATATCAACAACAACCCCCTTTCTAACAGCATCAACAATTAAGGTACCCCAACCAAGGGCTGTCATGAATAGGTCAATCTTCTCGCCAGTGGCAAGATTAGTCGTCATTTTTGCCTGATAAGTACCCCAATCAATACAGTGGGTTACAAGGGTAACATTGATATCCTTTAGCATAACAGTTGCTGCAGCATCTACTTTAGCGCTATCAGCTTGCGGACCATTACCGATATAGTACCAATCTAGTGTGTAAGGGGTCTTAGCAGTTGTAGTAGTTGCAACTTTCTTTGAGGCGCAGCCTGAAAGTATTGTAGTTGTAGTCATGACTGCAGCTACTATGAAAGCTAGCTTTTTGTTGAGTTTGTTCATTTAAAAATCCTCCTTTTATATATTATCTATGCTAACCAGAAATCTGGGTATAGCCTCTTTAAGCCTTTATCCTTCATATGTCGTCCTCTTTATTATTTCATTTTTCACAACTGAATTAAGTTCTGCAAACCTTGCACTAAGTGTTTCAATCCCCCCAAAGGCCTCCTCTAGCTGAAGCTTCCAAATAGGATCATAACCATTATGAAGGGTTATCTCCAGAGCTTTTAAAACGTTTACACCATTATTAGGTGTACCTGTACTTAAACTTTCTAAAACATATTCCCCACAACCAAAGGGAAGATACCTTTCTGCTTCCTCTCTAGGTACCCCATAAGCCTTCTTGAAACTTCCATAATAATCATAGCAAGTGCGTCCGCATTTATTTCATTTCTACGTCCAACTCCACCTATTATTACTCTACAATCATGAATTTTAGAAACTCTAACGAACTGCCTCCATAATGAGCTTAGATAAGCAATCCCATCTTCCTCATTAATCAATTTATCCTTTATATCCTTTGAGTAAAGGTCTCCTAAGTAAACGTCCATTCTTCCATAATTCATAGTGTCTGTAATAACGCAGTAGAGCCAAACTAGTTGAACTCCTTCTCTGAAGGAAGCTGGATTTCTAACCTTTATGCTATTTAAGGTTTCAATTATATCCTTTAGCTCACCCTTTCTCTTCTCATCTGTTTCCATCTCTAGCAGAGAGGTTGCATTTTCAATATAAAAGTCACAGGCTTTAAGAAAAGCATCTAAAAATAAATTTAAGCCCTGATAAAAATATGTATTTTCATACTGTGCTATCTCACTTCTAAGGCCTGGAATTCCTAGCTTAACTAACTTGTCAAAGTCTACATTAGTTCCTGCTATTCTACCATCAGCATTTGCAATTCCTGGCATTTGATACCCGCCAGGTAAAACATAGCCATACTTGTCCTTAAATCTGTTTTGAAGTTTCTTTATAGTCTGTTCTTCTTCCCAAAAATTAATCATAGCTCTAATTTCTTCTATGAATTTTATATCCACCTTATCACTAATTCTTAATAAAGAGGCTTCTACCTTATCTCTATGAAAATAATAGACATAAATGCCTCCAAATTGAGTACTAAAGCCTACATACCCATGAGCCATAAAGCCCACTATTAGTTCATCCCTACGAATTGGAGCTAGTACATGCTCCATTTGAAGGCTAAAGGTTCATTAATATCCTTCATTAGTAATCACCTCTATAATATATATTATTACTAATACCCAAGTGTCACCTTCTATTTTTTTACCTAAAGCTATCATTTCTTTAGAACTTTATGTTAATATTAAAATTAGGAATATATATTGAAGGTGAAAGCAATGAGTAAAAAATTACCCTACTCTTTTTCCTGTTGGGAAAAGCTTAAAGATAATTTCCGATTTAATATAGCAATACACAAAATAAATGGATGTTTTGAAAGTCACAGACACAGCTATTTAGAATTCTACTCAGTCATAGAGGGCACTGGAATAGAAATTATTAACGGTGTCTGCCATAATATAAGACCTAATTCCTTTACACTACTCTTACCTTATCAGGTTCATGAGTTCAACTCCACACCAGGAGTAGAGCTTAAAATATATGATGTAAGCATGGAACTCGATCTATTATTGGGTCCTAATAAAATCAGTTCAAGCTTAAATAAAATGATACTAAATGGTGAAGATAAATACCCTTCTTACATTGAATTTAAAGATTTATTAGCCTCAAAAGTTCATGCTATCTTTGAGAATATGTTTGAAGAGTTCCAACTGGAGGATTTAATATGGGGAAATTTGATATTTTTCTCTAAGGTTACTGAACTCTTAGCTTTGTTTGATAGAGAAAGAAGAAAGTCCTTTTATACAGAATGTTGCACAAATATTAAGCCAAAAAATAATTTTTGGAACTTAGTATATTATCTTCACAATCACTACTTTGAAGATATAAATTTGAAGAGTCTTTCAGATATGTTTTATCTGAATACCTCTTATTTAAGTTGTCTTTTTAAGAAAAATCTAGGAAAGAATTTTATAGATTTTCTAAATGAACTAAGAATAATGAATGCCTGTAGTCTTCTTTCAACAACAGAGCTTCCTGTAACTCAAATAGCCTACGATGTTGGTTTTCGTTCCTATAGCAGCTTTTCTAGAGTATTTAAACTCTTTAAGGGTATTAGTCCTTCAGAATTCCGAAAATAATTGCAGAGTTTATTTTTTTTTAATAATTATGACATAGCATTGTCACAGAAGAAATATATGATATAGACATGATATTAAAGTCAATAACTCATTAATAGGATGGAGGAATAAATATGAACGAAAATAATGATAATAATGTGATTCATGATGTGGACTATACAGAAGCTACTGGACCAATTGAAACCAAGGTGGAAGTAGTTGAAACCGCAGTTGAACCAATTGAAGCTAAAGCAGAATTAAGTGAGATTCCAATAGTAGCTATGGATAAACCCCTAGGTAATGAAAACAGTGAAAAAGAAGCAGCTATCACCCAAACTGCTCCAAAGGGACCAAGAAAAAAACATAGATTTATGTCCTATGTGGCAACAGGTGTTATAAGCTCAATTGTTGGTGGAACTATTTTTACAGGTGCCGCATTTTACCTAATACCAAATTCTAGCTTATTTCAGTCTACCCCGCTATATAAGGCACTACAGCCAAAAACAATATATAATTCTACAGTTGCAAATGATAATACTTCTAACCCATCATCTATTATTTCTACCTCTACTGCAACTAGTGGCTTATCCGTTGCTGATATAGTAAAAAAAGTAGGACCTGCGGTAGTTGGTGTATCAACTTTTCAAGGTAGTACCTTATATTCTGAAGGCACAGGGATAATATTCTCAACCGATGGATATATAGTTACTAATTATCATGTAGTATCTGGTGGAAATAAATATACAGTTACATTAAGCAATAACAAAACTGAAGCAGTGAAGATTGTAAACTATGATGCCTCCTTAGATTTAGCAGTTTTAAAAATAACAGATAGCACTGTTGTTGTTCCAGGAGTTGCAACCTTTGGCGATTCTGATAAGCTTCAAGTAGGTGAGACAGCGGTAGCGATTGGAGATCCATTAGGACAGCAATTTTCAAATTCAGTTACAACTGGAGTAATTAGTGCTTTGAATAGAAAAATTGATTCTTCAACCTCTGGTCAGCAAAATCCAAATAGTAATGTTCAGCAGACACCAGCTGCTTCTGATCAGACTTATATACAAACCGATGCTGCAATAAATGAAGGAAATAGTGGTGGACCACTTATAAATTCTCAAGGAGAAGTAATTGGTATTAATTCTGCTAAAATCGGTGGTTCCAATGTAGAAGGTTTAGGCTTTGCTATTCCTATAAATGTTGTTAAATCAAAGGTTAATGACTTAATAAGGCCAATGATTATGTTAGGAATATCCGCTAGAGACATAGATCAGGCAACAGCAACAGCTAACAACATGCCTGTTGGAATATACATTCAAGACATAACAGCCTTTAGTGCAGCTGAAAAAGCAGGTTTAAAGATTGCAGACGTTATAACTAAATTTGACGGCACTACTGTGAAGACAACTGCAGAATTGAACACCCTAAAAGCTAAGCATAAGGTTGGAGATACAGTAAAAGTAGAAGTATCAAGGGAAGGCAAAACTGTAAGCTTGAATCTAAAATTAGTTTCATCAACTAACTAAATACAAAACGGATGTAGGTATTACCTACATCCGTTTTTATGTTAAGCTATCTATTCCTATTTATATTTTCCTCTGCCTTTTGCAAAATCGCTTTAAAATCATCGTTTTCCTTGCCTAAAGCACTTCCATAGTTGATCTCAAGCTTATAATCCTTGTTGCAATTCTTTTTATCTATTCTTTTTCCAATTTCTTTTATTTTAGTTTCTATAACAGTTTTATTACCCTTAGACAAAAATATTCCTATCTTGTTTTCCTTATATCTTATTGCAATATCCTCTTTCCCAATCTCATTTTTCACTGACTGAGCTATAGCGTATAAGAGATTATCGTATATCTTTCTTGTAACCCTTTGCTTTAGCTTTTTAATACTACTAAAATTAAGAGCTATAACCCCATAATATTCAGGAAATATCACCTTGATTATTCCCATATTAATGCTTTCCCAGAAGTTCTTATTATAAAATCCGGTGGTTATGTCAATATATATTGAATTATCGGAATAATCTTTTTTATCTATATATTTGTTTACGACTATATGATAAATTGTTTCATTCTTTGCATTAAATTCTTGAATATCAACAAAATAATTATTATAAAATATAGTTCCTAATTCTCTTTGTTTTATTTTATCCATGATTTCTAATTCATCAATTAACCTTAAGGCCTCTTCATTATTTCTATTACAAAAATAAAGCTGCCTCTCCGAATTAATAATGATAGAAAGATTTTCAATTAGTAGTGTATCATCCTGCTGCATTTCTTATCCTCCATGTATCTGTAACTACATTTTTCATTTATTATAACATAATCTTAACATTGCCGCTAAATATAAGGAAGACACTAAAAGAAATGAAACAATTAAATTTCGCTTCTAATTAAATATACTTTTGTATATATTTATTTGAGGTGATAATCATGGCAAAAACATTAAATATTATAAGTCTATTTGTGAAATCCATATTATCTATAGTCATTATCATCTTTTGGATTATTATTTTATATCCAAATAGAGCACCTATCAATAACAAAACCAGTATTAAAACTTTTGTTTCATCCTACGACATCAAGGTGGAAGATATAATATATAGCCTAAAGCAGGAGCTTGCCGCACCTGCTTTAGAAGTCGCAATTGTTCAAAATATTGAAAGCAGAGAAGATAAAATATTGAAGATTGCAACTGCAATGGCTGAAATAAAATGGACTCCAATATATGACCTACTAGATAAAAAAGCCTCCTTCACCTTTAAAAAGGGAGTCACTTATACAGGAATTCCCTATAGTATGGATGGATACCAAGTAAGCACGGCTCAAGATTTTCAAGTAAAAATAAAGAGCAGTAAAATAATATATGGAAATGACTGTTCCGGGTTTGTCAGCGCTGCTTGGGGAATAAAGAGACAAACAACCCTGGGTTTCTATAATGCCCTAAAAAACAAAACACTATTGGAGGGTAAATTCCTGACCCAGCTATCCTGGAATGATTTAAAACTTGGTGATGCCCTTCTTCTTGATAATGGAAAGGGTATTGGCCATATTATGCTATTTGTTAGCTTTGATAATAATAATAAAGATAATATAAATGTTTATGAACAAAATATATCTACTAAAATTCCTTATGAGCCCATACCTGTTGTAAGAGAGGATGTAAGATCTATTAATAATCTGAAAGCCTCTGGTTATATTCCTATAAGATTAGGGTAATTATACTATATTCTGTTTTCTGTTTTACAGAGCACTCTTTGTTTTACTTTGTGGTAATAGGTTATTTGTAGTCAGATAATCTACACCATCTTTCATGTATTTATTTGCTAAGGGGTTACCATTTACTAACCATACTCCTATCTTAATTTTGCTTTTATGGCACAAATCTATGGAAGCTTTATCCATTTGTTTATTGCAACAATCTAAAAATGCATTCCCTAGCATTTTTACATAATCAATATTTTCTTTGGTTATATTTTCACATATTAAGCCTAAGGTTAAATTACTATCCAGATTCCTTAGTTTATTAAGGCTTGCACTAGATAAAGATATCACCATAACCTTATCCGAATTATTATAGAGTTTTATTTCAGAAATAAATTTACTATAATAATTTTCATTATTCGCAGGTTTCAATTCTATAATTGGAGTTATCCCCCACTTTTTGCAACTTTTCAAATAATCTTTAATAGTTGGGACCTTTAAATTCTTATAGCTATCTATGTTAGCACCTGAAGTAATTCTTAATTTCTGTAATTCATTAAAGGAGATATCTTCTACTTTGCCCTTACCATTAGTAGTTCTATTTACGGAAGCATCATGCATAATAATCCATGTACCATCACTTGTAGTTCGAGCATCACATTCTGTTCCCCAAAAACCTAATTTGCCAGATAACTCAAAGGCAGGCATGGTATTTTCAGGTGCAAGGCCAGCTACTCCTCTATGACCAATAAACCTAACAGTACTTTCAAAATTAAGACTGGATGCATTTGCTGATTTAATTTTAGTGCTTTTTGTGTAATGTTTAGTTTTATCAATATTAGTAATAATATGAGTAACTAATTTAGCTGTTATTATGGAAAATACAAGGGATATGAAAACCACTACATATAGTTTATACTTTTTTTTCATAATACCTCCTAGATCATTCATGCTAATAGTATATATAAGCATCTTCAAATTAATAGTTCTAATTATTATACTATTAAATCTATTTATTATATAGTATAATAATATAGT
>Ga0209125_1000770_pt1 | contig 36747 bp, 40 predicted proteins | sample BarGraIncub1131A_FD_184503 | JGI IMG/M metagenome (GOLD analysis project Ga0209125, IMG submission 184503) | Arctic peat soil microbial communities from Barrow, Alaska - Barrow Graham LP Incubations 11-31A (SPAdes) (version 2) | ecosystem: Environmental > Terrestrial > Soil > Wetlands > Peat... | reverse complement strand
ATTTCTAATGTGATGTTTTAAAGTTGTTGTATTTAAATTTATTTTCTAAAACAAAAAATAATTATTAATACATAAGTCAGAAGAATTTGTTAAACTTGTAATGTTATTGAAAGTACAAGTAAAAAAACCCCTAAAATTAAATATAGGGATTTTGTAATACATTGTGCGGAGTATAAGTTAATACTAAAAACTACTATGCTACATTAAGTTTTTTTGCAATCAAATAGCATAATATTTCATACTCACTTTAATTCAACTTATTTTAAATTATTGCCCTACTATTTTTAATATCTTCATTATGTAATTATAGATTAAAACAGAATTTTTATTGGAACTTGTACCAGTTGAAATTTGCTTTATCTTCTACCGTTTTATTTTAACCATCGTTAAAATTTCTTTTAAAGTTTTCATATCACCGTTTAATTTTTTCATCTTTACTTCCCCTACCTTTTCTATTATAATTGGATTTGAGAGCTTACCACAATAATCTCTTAATCCAAAATTGTTTAAGAACGGAAACTCTTATGAGTTTCTTTTTTTATTTGTAAATATTATTTAACTGTTTTTGCTGCTGCATTATCCTTTTTAGCTCTTGGAGTTGGTTTCTTCTTCTCCAGTTCTTCTAATAGTGATTTATATTTACTTTGATATTCTTGTATTTCTGCATTATGTTTTAATTGATTTTGGTTTAATTGCTCCTGTTGTTCCTTTTGTAATTTTAATAATGCCTTATCCATTGTTATACTTGCCTTCTCTTTCAACTGCTGAATATCTTCGATATGTTTATCCTTTAACTGCTTTTGGCTCTTAGTCAATCCATTAATGACCTTCTCATAATCTTCTTTTAAATTCTCAATGTCTTTGCCTAGATTAATAACAGTAAAATCTTTGTCTTTAATACTATCTTTTAATTCAATATTTTTAGATTGAGCATCTACAAGTGACTTCTTATACTTTTCCATATCAACTTTATATTGTTTGTACTCTTCAAGTATACCTGTAAGTGTATCATTTTTGCCTTGGTATTCCTTAATAATAGTTAATTTATCCTGGGAACTTTCTTGCAATTGATTATGTTGCTGTTTTAATGCTAGGTTATCATTATTTACGCTTATTAGCTTTTCCTCATTCATTGAATTTAATAGAGTTACCGAACCAATTTCATTTTGTAAATTATTGATTTTATCTTTATATATTTGCAAATTCTTTTGGCCGTTCTCTGCAATATCACCTTTTTGACTCTCCAATTTATCAATAATATTAATAAATGCCTGATGTATTTTATTTGTATATCCCTCTAAAACATCAATATCACCTACTAAATTAATGTTTTTTACTTTTCCTTTGTTCAATTCATATAAATTCAATAATGTATTAAGAAAATCTTTATTATTTTTACCTTCTTCACCTACAAATTCATCAAATCTTTTGCGTTCTTCTGTATCAAGTCTAATTCCTAATACTGTACTTTTCTCATCTGCCATTAAAAAAACACCCTCCTCTTTAATAATGTTAACAAAATGTTTCACGTGAAACATTGGTATTACTATGTTAACATATGTTTACACGGTATTGTTAACACATATACATTATACATCACTATAGAATCTTTTTCAATATGCCTTTGAGTCTTGAATGTTATAAATAGATTATATATTAACCCCATGATAATTATAAAAACAAGAAACCACCTTGAAATAATAATTAGCTTAAAATGCTTTTTACATTTAGTTTTACCCAAGTAGACAATTCTGAAATGTTAGAGAGATCCACAAATAACTACCATCTTCAAAAACGGACACCTTGTCAGCAAAAAACTCTGACCACTTCCATTTTTTCAGTTGGTTTTTATAAAAGATAAGTATGCTATTTACAAATAAAATATAGTGACAAAACCACAAAGTGAGAAAGGGAGTGTAGCCATATTGAGATAGAAAAATTTGAAACTAAAATACGACTGTGCACGCAATACAAAAAGTCCTTTGTCCTAAAGACAACTAAATTTTCTAGCGCATTAAAATATCAACCAATTCGGTCGTTTAGCGACAATAATAGTTAGATTTTATGTGATTATACGGTATATATGTATATACGCAAAGGTATACGATAATGGCTATATGACTAGTTTTAAAGCATTCTACTATTTAAGTGATTAACAACTTTGTGTCTTTTAAAGACTTTTCCCTTATTACCTCGTAGAGCACGAATTTTACGTAGTAAAGTATAATATGCTATACTTTACTCTAAAGTTATAGGTCGCTTTGCTCCTTTTAGAATAAACCGACTAATTAAATTTAACTAAGGATAGGGTGTTTGATATGAGTTATTTAATTTGTCATGTTCAAAAATTTAAAGCAAATGATGTAAAAGGAACTCAAATTCATAATCAAAGAGAGAGTGTAAATAGTAAAAATAAAGACATAAATGAAAACCGTACAATTCTAAATTATGATTTACATAATGAAAAACATATTAACTATAATCATAAGGTTAAAGAAATAATTAAAGATGGTTATAAAGTTAATAAGGGAATTAGAAAAGATGCTGTAGTAATGACCAGTACTTTAATAACTTCTGATAATGAATATTTCAAAAAACTTCCCCCTGAAGATCAAGAGAAGTTCTTTAATCAGACTTATGAGTTCTTAAAAGAAAAATATGGTGAAAAGAATATAGTATCAGCTACCGTGCATTTGGATGAAACCACACCACATATGCACCTTTGTAGTGTACCTCTAACAGAAGACGGAAGACTTTCTGCTAAGATTCTTTTTAATCGTAAATCACTATTGCAATTACAATCTGAATTGCCCAAGTATTTACAAAGTAAGGGGTTTGATGTTCAAAGAGGTGAATCCGGTAGTAAAAAAATTCATTTGGATACTCAAGACTTTAAAATTAAAACTAAACAAGAAGAGTTGAAAAAAAGTGAAGTTGAATTTAATAAGGCCTACAACAAGCTTAATGTTAAATCTAAGGCATTAGAAAATTTAACGACTAATATATCTAATCTTGAACAAACAAGCGTTAAAAAGAGCATTATAGGCTCTAAAATAACACTTCAAGAGGTAGATTATAATAAAATAATAGATTTAGCTAAAAAAGAAGTGCTAAATGAGAACTCTTTGAATGAATTAAAAAAAATTAATAAATTACTGGAACGAGATAATTTGAGTTATCACACAAGATATAAAGAATCTTTAAATAAATATGATAAATTAAAAAAAGAACATAAAAAGTTAAACGATAATGTAGTAGGTTTAATAAAAGAATATAAAGTAATGGTTAGCACATTAGAAAAAAATAATTTAATGCCTGAGGTTCATCAAAAATTAAAAGATAAAAAAGAAACTGAGAGGATCTCAAGAAGAAATAAAAGAGAAGATTTAGAACTATAAAAAAGAACAACTACAGTTGTTGTATAGTAAAGAGTATAGTAAAGAGTATAGTAAAGAGTATAGTAAAGAGTATAGTAAAGAGTATAGTAAAGAGTATAGTAAAGAGTATAGTAAAGAGTATAGTAAAGAGTATAGTAAAGAGTATAGTAAAGGTATAGTAGGAAGCTGAGAGACAAGTCATATCAACGGTTTGAAGGGCATAAAGGTGGAAGGAATGACTGTTAAAGGTGGAAGGAATGACTGTAGAAGGTGGAAGTTGACTTTCTACTTTCTACATGTAATAATATACCTATATTGATTATAGGAGGATATTATGGAAAATAAAAAGGGTGGAGACTTAATATGTAGAAGACCCGAAACAATTGTTGAAGCAAGATTTAGTTTAACAAAAAAACAGAATGATGTTTTGGATATGGTTTTTGCATCTATTGAAAATGACGATAATTTGCAATATGAAATTGATATATCTAAATATGCAAAATTATATAATATACAAGACAAAAGTAATATTTACGGCGACGTAAAAAAAACAGTCAAAACATTTGAAGGTAAAGGATTTTCGGTGATTCAAAAAATTAGTGAAAAGAAAGAAAATAGAATATACTTTGCTTGGTTTTCTAGTATTAATTATATTGGTGGAGAGGGTAAAATTATAATCGAATTAGGTCAAACGCTTAAAAAATTATTATTGAGTGCTAAAAAAGCTTGTTTTTATCAAATTAAATATCCTATAAATTTTACAAACATTTATAGTAAAAGAATTTATTATTATTTAAAGAGCTTTGAGGATACTGGATGGAGAATGGACAATTTAGATAGTTTAAGAGCCAAGTTAGAATGTCCTAAAAGCTATAATAGGTTTGCTGATTTTAGAAAACATGTACTTACTCCAGCATTTGAAGAAATAAATGGTGAAAGTGATATCTCATTTGAGTATGAGGAATTAAAAACTAAGCGAAAAGTAACTGGGATTAAGTTTTATGTTAAAACAAACAAACCCAAAATATCTAAAAAAGATTCTATTAAATTACCAACTGAAACTGCTGAGGAAGAAGTTTCAGCAACGTTAATTGAACCAGAAGAAGAAAATTCAATTAAAAAAATAATGTCTATAATGCATGACAGTAATATAACATCTGTTGAAGCTAAAAAAATTATTGATACTGCAAATGGCGATATAAATATTATTAAAGAAAAATATGATATTGTATCTCAAATGAAAAATGTTGGTAGTGTTGTTGCTACTATGATTGACGCAATAAAAAATGATTATCAAGCACCGAAAGGCAAAGATATTGTTGCAAATGGGAGTTTCAACGACTATGAACAAAGAGCATATGATTTTGATGAATTGGAAAAAAAATTATTAGGGTGGGATAAGTAATAAAGATTACTATTATAAAACAATATAGTAATCTTTTAATAAAAAAATCTTAACCAATATTCTTACTCAAATACCCAAGAAGGATATTATCTTCCTTTAAAAAAAAGAAGGTTGCTACTCATGAAATCCATTTAGATTTAAATAAATTTTTATATTTATTTTTTATATTTATTAGCATATTCTATTAATGCCATACTTATTAAATCCATTGACTTAAATTCTTTGTAGGTATCCATAAATGTTTTAAAGTGTTCCCAAACCTCACTATATAATCGAACAGTGGTTACTTTTACGTCGCCCTGTAATTTATCGTTATCAATTTTCAACTCACTTACATCAATATTAATGATATCCTTCTGATGGTTGTACCATTCCAACATTTCTTGTATATTATCATGTTCCTCTATGATGTTTAATATTTTAGTTTCAGAGTCTTTAGAATTGAATATATTTGTATTACTTTTATACTCATGCGTTGATATTGCTTTAATTTCAGTAGACTTAGGTGCTGAGACTACTGTTATATTACTTTTGTATTCTTCATTTTTTATGTATTGTTTTAGTGGCTTACTAAATATATATCCCGCATTTATAAATTTATTTCCTATAGTTTTTCTACTAATATTAATATTTAAACTAATTTCAGTTAAAGTTGATCCTTCTTTTAATTTATTATTAATAAAAGTTATTTGATTCAATATATCTAGCTTTTTATAATCTTCATTTCTCATTTTATCCACCTCATATAATTGTAATATACTAGTAATTATAGCATGAATACATTTGTAATATACTTGTAATATACAGAAATAAGTAATTATTATTACTTATCAAAAAGATACCTACATATTGGAACCACTACTAGCTTCATTTTTTACACTTCCTATTATTAATTATATTTCATTGCATATTAGATCTTTTTACAATTTCAAATAGCCTTTTATTAAGATATATTTTTTCCTTACCCATCATTTGAGATGATAAAAAACCTTCTTTTTCCAATGCTATCAAATAATCTGAAGCGGTTCTTCTAGAAATATTAAGACCGTTTTCAATAAATTTAATTTTAGTATAAAACTCAAAGAAAAGCAGTTCTACCAATTCCTTTGAATAAATTTTTGGCAATACCTTCTTAATATCTTCCGCAGTATCTGAGACCTCTGTATTAATTTTTTTAACGAGCTTCAATGTCTCCTCAGAAGTTTGTTCTATACCCTCTAATATGAAAAGCACCCATTCTTCCCATTTCCCAACCGTTCTTACTTCCTGAAGTAGTTTATAATAAGCAGTTTTATTTCGAATAATAAATTTGCTTAAATATAAAATTGGACTGTCTAGAAGATCCTTTAATACAAGATATAAAACATTTATAATACGTCCCGTTCTGCCGTTACCATCATAAAAAGGATGTATAGATTCAAATTGGAAATGAATTACTGCTAATTTAACAAGAGGATCTATATTATCAAAATCTTCATTAGTATATTTTTCAAGATTTGACATTAAGTCAAGTATTTCTGGCTCTCCACTTGGAGGTGTATATACGACTTCTCCAGTACTTTGATTTTTAAGTACAGTTCCAGGAAGTTTCCTAACACCTGCATTGTTTTTTTCTATTGTCTTTTGTATATCAATAATCATATTTGTTGTTAAAATCTCATTTTCCTTTACAAGTTCGTAACCTTTCCATAATGCAGTTCTATAACTTACAACCTCTTTTGCTGCAGGGTTCTTGTACCCTTCCTGTGACATTGCTCTAAATAATTCATCATGAGTTGTAATTATATTTTCAATTTCTGAACTATCCTTTGCCTCATTAATGGTTACTGCATTTATAAGGATATTCTTATTAGGTATTGTATCTGCATAACCCTTAAGTTCTGCTAATGCTCTGTGAGAATGGGAAAGTTGCTTTAATACTCTATTTGTTTCAAGCGTAGCTTGTGGTGGTAAATATTTTACTGCATTTTCATTCATTATTATCCACCTTCCTTAATGTTAATTATATAGAAAAAATTTTCTTATATCAATAGAACATAGGCAATAAAATAAAAAAATTGCTCACGTTATATTGACGTGAGCAATTTTTTCTCATGTTATATTAATTAGATTATAAAATAATAAAAGTAAAGAATTTAATTTCACCTATAACAATATTTAGTGCACTTTTTTTACTGAAGCTGAATTTTGGGGTATTTTAAAACACTTAAGGAATTGTAAATAGCCCACTTTATGCACTATTTATATCTAATGTTACAAAGATATATTTTGAATATAGCCAAAGTTGGTGTTTCATAAAAACACGAATTTTGGCTGTATTTTATTCAATGTAATGTCCAACTTTCATTGTTATGTTTTACTAAAAGTCAGTTAATGCTTGCATTATCAATGCTTAACATGGTATTTTAAAGTTAGACATAATAGTTAAAAGGTCTATCTTTTGAAATGAGGTGCTTAAATATGATGAAAGAAAATGAAGAGAAAGTAAAATATCTTACTCAGGTGGAAATGAAAAAGGTTTTTAGCTTTATAGAAAAAGATAGTAGTATACATTTATTAAGAGACCTGGTTTTTATTTTTTCATTATTTATTTAGTATTTAAGAATGGAGGAAAGTGATGAATATCTCATAATTGAATTTCCATGTAGCCTTCATAATCCGTAAACCCAAATCGCTCATAAATTGATTTGCCTTGTTTTGATGCATGAAGTCGGACACCCTTATATCCTTGTTTTTTTGCTTCATCTACTACTAATTTTAACAAATTTAACGCTATTCCTTTACCACGGTATTCATTTTTGGTATACATATTAGTTATATATGCAATTTTACCAGTAGGATTAGAATATGTGGGTGGAAGCTGATAAAAGCAGATTCCACTTGTTGCAACAATTATTCCATATTCTTCTGCAATCCAAGATATAAGGGAACCGTCTCTTAGACTTAATTCAAAATACTTTAGCAATTCAATATCAATATTATTAATCGTAGCTAAACCTTCATCAATTAATTGTTTTTTTCTTAAATTAACAAGTTGTGAAATTTCATCTATTTCTGCTTTTCTATACCTCATTTCAAACCTCCCATAATATAAATAATTTTTAATTTATCTTGAAATACGAGTATGACATAAAATATATATTCAATTATACTACTATTGCCTTATCCAAGAGTCAAAGTAATAATGAAGAAATGCATGAAAAAACGGTAAAAGTTCGTGTTATATCAAGCTAAAGTTCGTTTGTTTTATATAGAGGTTATGGAAGCTTGTCATATAGCCAAAGTTCGTCTTTGTCATAAATAACGAACTTTATATTTTATAACACAATTGGAGAGAGGGTTAACGCCTTCTTTTTTTTATTTTTGGAAAGTTACCTTGACATTAAAAAAAATCAATGATACATTAAATATGGAAAGAAAACTTTCCATGGATCAGAGGGGAGTAACAAAATTTGAAAAACAGACTTGAAGAGTTAAGGAAACAAATAGGGATTAAGCAAGAGGAACTGGCAGAAACTTTGCAAGTATCAAGACAAACGATAGGTTCTCTTGAAAACGGAAGATATAATCCCTCTATTATTCTTGCCTTTAAAATCGCAAGATACTTTCAAATGAGCATTGAAGAAATTTTTATTTATGAGGAGAATGCAGAAAATGAAAAGTAAAAATGGTTTTAGTTTATATACCATAGTAGGTCTTGTGGTAGTAGCTTTAATGTTTGTTTGTTCAGCAATTGCTATGTTTTTTGTGGGTGGATATACGTCGAAAATTATATCTATAATTATTGCAGTAATGGCTGCAAGTACAATAACAAACAATATACATCAATTGTTTATCAAAAAGAATGAAAAAGATAAAGATGAACGAAATATTAGTATTGAATACAAAGCTAAAGCAAAGGCTTTTGATTTTATGAAAATAATATTATGTATTCTTATAATTATATACGTATTTTTGAAAGCTAGTTTGATTATAATTCTACTTATAAGTTTAGCTTATTTGCTTATTTATGGAATCTACATGGCATTCTTCGGCAGATATCATAAAGAAATGTAAAAAAATATTATTGAGTAGTTCCTTTTTTACAATGTTGCAAATCACACCAAAAAACAAATGTCGTGAAAGGTGAGTAAAACGAACTCTGGCTATAAAAAAACCATATAATAAAAATCTTAACATTATAGCTTAAACATTTCTAAATTTCTATCAGTTCACTTACTTCCCTTTAATTTGCGGCTATATATTTTGAATTTTTACACAAGCTACTATCATACCAAAATAAATTTAATAAAGGAGTGATTACATTGGCAAACAGACAATTAGTACCCGAAGCTAAAGCTGGATTATATTCATTTAAAATGGAAACTGCAAAAGAATTAGGAGTTAATTTTACTGATTACAATGGTAACTTAACTTCAAGAGAATGTGGTTCTGTTGGTGGACAAATGGTTAAAAAAATAGTAGAACAATATGAAAAGAATTTATAATTAAAAAATAATATAAAAAGGCACATAGATTTATTACTATGTGCCTTACTTTAATTTATAACAATTTACAGTTTTTTTAATAGTAAGGTCATGACATTTATAAATGGTAAGCGATTATACAAAAGTTCATTAATTTAAAGCGAAATGACTAACTTAATTATACAATATTATACGTTATGTTAAACTTAAAATTGATTTTATGTTATATATTATTGATATACTTGAGCAAAGGTAGAGTTATCAACCCTCTTAGGGTTACGGTCCAGTTATACAGAATATCTATTGTGTTAAATTCATACAATAATTTATCCCTTGTATTCTAATAAATCACTTGGTTGACATTTTAATGCACGACAAGTTGCTTTAAGTATAGAAAATCGTATTGCTTTTGCCTTACCATTTTTTAAAATAGATAAGTTTGCATTTGTAATTCCAACTTCTTCTGCTAATTTTGAAAGGGATATTTTTCGTTTTGCCATCATAACGTCCAAGTTTGTTATAATATTCATTTTTATCCTCCGCTATATTGTCAAATCGCTTTCATTCTTAATTTCAATTGCTGTTTTAAATATATTTGCAAGTATAAGCACAAATAATCCGAGTAGAACAAAAATTAAACATTCCGAATCTGTATTCAATCCACCACTATTAAAAGAAAAAGCAAAAATATGTGATTTGAAGTTAATCCAATCCTTGATAAAAACGTAAATTGAAATCACAAATAAATAAATTGCAATTTTCTGCATTCTTTTTACATTTTCTATTATAAAAGGAGTTTTGCAAAATACTGTATCAACCGTATTATTTATTTTAATTAGTTCATGGGTTATTGCAAGAGCAGAACAATAAGCAATTATAGAAATAATCAGCATAAATATGGATGGCCTTATTAGAACAATGTTAGGAACTATTAAATAACCAATTACAGAAATTATTAGACATGTTAAACCCAAAGCGTAAATAATTGCTAGGAATAATCACAACATAGAATTAGATTTTTTTAACTTAGCATGCATGACCACTACCTCCTATTTTAAATAACTTTATACAAATTATACAATAAAATATATTGTAAAACAATATATTTTTATTGTTATTCATTTTGGATTAATGCATAAAAAAAACAAAATGACGTGAAAAGTGACTTCCACGACATTTGTTGTATTTGCACATCTAGCCTATAGATACAAAGTGAATGTAACTCAATTGTGTTACATTCAGAATATCAAATAATCCCATATAATATATATGGAGTTATTTGCGACATATAACAATGCTACGACCTAATAGTATTTAAATATAGTATAGATTTTTAATGAGTAAGAGCATCCGTTCCAATCACAAATTTTCCAAATCTATTAAATGGATATAAAACAAATTGTGCTTTTCCTTCTATATCTTTACCATCTATATATGGATTTTTCCAGCTTCTTGCATCAAAAGAATCTGCTCTGTTATCTCCCAAAAATAAGTATTTATTTTTTGGTACTTTAAATTTTTTATCTAAATTTTCAGGATATACTACATATGGTTCTTCAATTTTTACTCCATTAATAAAAGTTTGTCCCTTATCTTTTATAATAATTTCATCTCCTGGTAGACCTATCAATCGCTTTACTAATCTCTCTTTTAATTCATAAGAGTAAAATACGATTATGTCACCTCGTTTCAATTTACTTTTATTATAAACTTTTGTAACTGTAATTTTATCTCCTATTTTAATTGTAGGATACATAGAGCCTGATGGAACTTTAATATTAAAAAATAGAAATCTATTTATTAATATTGCTAAAATTACCGCTACAAAGATTGGCAATAGCCAATCTTTGATAAAATTTTTTAATTGTTTCACTTATTTAGCCTCCTCGTAAAAATTAAAATGCAATAGTTGAAGTGAAAATAGACATAAAAATACATATTAAAATCCATGCTTGAATCACCAATTTAAAAATATTTTTTGAATCCCAAGAAAGACAAGACTCATAAAAAAGTCTTTGATATATTCTTTGTTTGGTTCCAACGGGTGGTTCAATTTCTATATCTATGGATTTAAATATTTTTTCAAAAATTTCATCATCATTCATCATATAATTCATCTCCTGATATCTTGATAAATTCTTTTTTGAAACTAATTTTTGATCTTTGTAATAAGCCATCAATAGATTTTGGTGTTTTGCATAAATATTTTGCAATGTCGTTTACGCTAAAAAAATCTATATATTTGAGAATAAGAACGTACTTATAAATAGGTTTCAAATTATTTAAGGTTTCTAAAATTATTTTTTTAGTTTCCAAATTCATAACTATAAATTCAATATCTTGAGTATCTTCTACGTAATCGAGTTCTTCTGCATAAGCAAGGCCCTCCTTACGGATACAATTTCTATAATAATTCAATATTTTATTTTTAGCTATTCCACACAGCCAGGTTTTATATGAACTCGTAGCTTTATAGTTAATGAGTCCTTTCATTGCACTGATAAAAGTCTCTTGAACTATATCTTCAGTGGCTTCTTTGTTTGCTGCCAATCTTAAAAATACAAAAGAATAAACATAATTAAAATTTGTATCATATATATCCTTGAAACTTTCTCTATTTATTTTCTTTATATTAAAAATATTTTTTATCATCTATTTCCACCTAACTATTTGTAGTCCTAAAGTATAATACATATTTTCAAGGCCTTCATATCTTAGTAACATAACAAGAAGGAATCCCCTGAAAAAAATTTAAAATACAACAAATAAGTTTTTTTCTTAGATATGTCAACGATTTGTAATAACCCAGCCACAAGACAATATTCTTTATTTAGTAAACTATAAATGAAGAATGGCATATAAACTAAATAAAGTAAACCCATATTTATTGATATAGGTTTACTTGTTATACACAAAAAAATTTTCATTAATAATTATAAAATGAATGAAAAAGCGTTAAAAATTCGTATTACATCAATTTAAATTTCGTTTATTTTATAGTGAGGTCATGGAAGCTTGTTATATAAGTTACCAATTTGATTGCTTAGATCACCTTTAATAATTTTATAATATCTTCCATTAGTTGAAAAACCTACAATTCCTGAAAATACAATTATCGCTGGATTTTTACTATGGGTATAAAAATACACACTGGTTATCGAACCATTACTAATTCGATTTTCATTTTTAGGTTTTACAACATCACTATTTGCTGATTTTATAAATTCACTTATCTTCTGCTTATTATCAATAATTTCATATTTAGCTGTGTTAGCACTATTTCTAATGACTATTTTTGTAATATCGTTCTTATTCAAATTCATAACCTCAAAAATATTTTTTTCTTGGTGTTTGCCATAAATCAAAAATGATGTGCATAAAAAAGCTAATATAATAATTATAAATACTATCTTTTTTTTTATAATTAATCCCTCCTTTTTTAATTAAATACAGTTAAAGTATTAAATGAGATATTTACTTAATTATACTATTGGGACTGTAAATCGGATAAAAATATTTAAAATAATTGGGAGGGGAAAAGACAAATGTCGTGAACACTCCATTTATGCATTATAATTACATTGTTTGCTTGAACCATGGCTTTTTTTATTTATATAATTTTTCCATATCTTTATTCTCTGAATTACCTACTAATCCTAAATTATATACGAAGAATTAAGGTTTTCTTCAACAAGAATATTCAGATGTTATAAAAAATTTAATTTTTAAGTAAATTAAATGAACCATTTAGCAGATATATCTATCTAATTAGTGTAAAGCAAAAAAGTAGTGCTACAGTTTGCAAAGAAAGGTAGGGAGTCAATTGAATAAGGCTATATTTACAGAGAAAGTTCTTGAGGTTCAATCTATTTTATATCATGTGTCTAAATCAATTTTGATTCATGAGCAAGATTGTGAGGATGCAGTTCAGGGGGCAATTTTAAAAGCCTATAACAAATTAGATACACTAAAGAAAGAACAATATTTTAAAACATGGTTAGTTAGGATACTAATAAATGAATGTTATAGTTTGAAAAGTAAAGAACATTCACAAATATCTTATGAAGAATACTTTGAGTCTGACAAGGTTGATAATAAAAAGGATTATAGTGAATTATATATGGCCATTCAGAACTTACCAGAGCGTATTCGTATTACAATTGTTCTTTATTATGTAGATGGATATTCAGTAAAAGAAATTAAACAGATTTTAGGAATACCCACTGGAACTGTAAAAAGCAGGTTATCAAAAGGACGAAAATCAATAAAAATAAAATTAGAGAATATGGAGGTAAATTATGAATGCCTATAATTGGAATAATATCTTTCCAGATATGCCTAAAAGTTTTAAAAGTAAGGTAAATGCAACACTAAGCAGTTTACCAGAAAAAAAGGAGAATGATGAAATGAAAAATATAAAACTATATAAAAGAGGATCATTGAGGAAAAAAATTATTGTTATATTAGCAGCTACTATGGTAATAGGAACGACAGTATTTGCCGCAGGAAAAATACTGTCTATATATGGAAGTTCAAGTACTATACCAACATATACTACTATACCTACAGTAGAACAAGTGAAGAATGATTTTAAATTTAGTCCTAAATTAGTTGATAAATTTGACAACGGATACACTTTTGCAGATGGATATGCCGTCAATAATAAAGGAGTTGATGAGAAAGGCAATTCTGTAAAAAAAACAAAATCCCTTGATTTTACGTATACAAAAGGTAATGACAAATTAGATCTTTCTATGGAAAACGGAATGTTCGAGGAAAGATCAAATAAAGAGACTGTTTTTGATACTTGTAACGGTATAGATTTATATTATAGTTCATCTGTTTATAAGATTGTACCAGCAAATTATAAATTGACAGAGCAGGATAAGAAGGATAAATTGTCCGGTAAATATGTGTTCAGCTATGGAAGTGACAAGATAGAAATCTCTCAGTTTAAATATTTAGATTGGATGCAGGATGGAATTCATTATTCTTTATCATCAATGAATTCTCATATATCGAAAGATGAATTAGTTAAAATGGCACCTCAAGTTATCTGTACCAAATAAAAATAGTCACTTTATACGTGATTTTCAGTTCCAAAACTATTACCAAAAACAAAACATCAAAACAACTCTAATATAATATTTAATGTGTTACAGATACGAAGCATACAATATAATAAGATAAGCTAACGTGATTTTTTTTATGTAAATATATACTTATTTTAAAGGAATATGGAAAGTTTTGTAGAATATATAATATTATTAATAAATAGCTTATTAAATAAGCTATTTATTAACTAAAACTTTAAAGAGAAGGAGGAATTAGCAATGAAAAAATTAATTCGTATAACCATGACTTTGATAGGAGTTTTAGCCTTATTCATTGGAAATATGGCTATTATGCCAGCATCATTTATTAATGCACACGAGCCTAATTGTCCTGAAGAATTTTTAAGGTAAAAATGCTGACTCTTTTGTAAAAAACAATATTTGCAATAGCAATAATACTACAAAAGAGCCAATATTTTATTAAGGAGAAGATAAGAATGATTAGAGAAATAATACTTGATATCTTAGAAGCATTAATATTATTAGGAGTTTTTAGTTCATTGATTAACCAGAAGAGGTATATTATTGACAATAAAATAAAATCCATTTTGTTTAGTATAATATACGTTGTTACAACTTATTTGAGTACACATTATGTTAATAATTTGTATCATACATTATTAAATATAGTGATCTTTATATTACTATTAACATTTATTACAAAAATAAGTCTTTACTATTCGGCAATCATAATTGCTTTGTTTTTTACAATAATATTTACTACAGAAACTTTAACTCAATTCATTGAAATGGCTATATTTAAAGTGGAATTAAATCAAATCTTGGTTGTGTCTAAATACTTATTTGTTTTTTCAGTTGGATCCAAATTACTACAGCTGTTTATTGTCGCATTACTTTTAAAATATAATGTGTATAATACACATTATTCATTTAGTAAGGAAAAATCTCTTTTTTCTAATTTTTTAATACAAATTGGAATTTTCAATTTATTTATATATATTTTAATCTTTAGTGTTTTAAATACTGAGGATAACAAAGTGTACAATATTATAGTATTTAGTATATTTTTTATTTTCTCGATATTTGCATTTTTGTACTTAAAAGAAAAAGAGAGAATGATAAATATAAACTATAAATATAAAATTCAAGAGCATCAAATTTCAAACATGGAAGAAATAATTAGTATTATTAGACAAGAAAAACATGACTATGCTAACCATATAAACGTTATACAAGCATTGTGTTGCTTGAACAAGCCCAATACTGTTGAGCGAATAAAAGAATATGTATCAAAACTTTCAGACATAATTCATTTATCATTTAGATATTTAGATACGGGAAATGATTATATAGATGGTTTGTTATCAATAAAAAATAATTATGCAACGAAAAATAAAATTGATTTTAACGTGCGAATTGATGAATCCTTTAGTTTGTTGAAAGTTAGAGAAGATGAATTAATAAGCATCATTAGTAATATTATAGATAATGCATTTGAAGCATTGAGGTTGAATTCATTTTCTAAAAATAAAGAAATATCTATTACTACTTTCTTAGATAATAGCACGTTTTGTATTGAGATAGCGGATAATGGAGAGGGAATTTCCGAAAAAATAATACCGAAAGTTTTCGAAAAGGGATTTTCCACAAAAACTAAGGAAAAAGATGACCATGGGTATGGGTTATATATTACTAAACAATTAGTCGAGCATAATAATGGGAGTATATCAGTAGAGAGTACATCAGAAAATACTAAATTCTTAGTCAAATTTGTAATATAAAGGGGTGAATTATGAATAAATTAATCAGTTGCTTGGTTGAAAATATTGCTGAAACAAACTCCCAATTTACGGACTTAGAGCTAAAAAAAATGGAATATGGATTAACATGTTTTTTTGATGAAGTTACAAAGATTGTATTATATTTTATTATATTTTATTTATTTTCACTTCAACAATACTACGTAGTTGTGTTTGTATTTTTCTGTCCAATAAGATTGTTTTCAGGTGGATTTCATGCGAAAACATATTGGGGATGTTTTTTTATTACTTTTGTAATTCTCTGTGTAATTATTATTATCGGTAAATATATAACAATAAATATCCTTACCTCAAGATTAGTATTAATTATTTCTGTTTTATTTGTATATATTTTTTCTCCTGTTGATAATATTAATAAGAGGATAAAAAGTAAAGAACGAAGAAAGAAACTTAAATATTTTTCTGTAGTCACAACTTTATTATTAAGTTTATTGTGCTATATAATACCGAATAAATTTTTTACTACAGCAGTTCTAGCTATTTTTGCAGCTGTAATTATGATGATGATGGGCTACATAAATAATAGTAAAGATTAAAGCCATATGTCTACAAATAATAAGCTGAAATATGCTCATTATAATTTATTTATCCAATAAATTACTCAACCCAAATACTTTTTACTATATCTCATATTTCATATTTAATATCAAGCTGATATTAATGAAACTAACAAAGTAAAGCTGGAATTGTAATTCCAGCTTTTGTATCTCTTATAGAAAATATAAAAGAATCCAGACGTTATATTCCAAATAACTTAGTAATTCACATAATAAAATAAGTGTTTCAGAAAATGCTCATACATGAGTTTTATATCCTTTCTGTTATTTTAACAGTTAGCATTCTCATATCAGAAGGATGTTTCCATCTTTCTTAATATACAAAGTGATAAGCTCAGAAGACATGCAGAGTTTATAAATATTAATATATACCCAAATGTAAAGGGGATTACAAATATGAAAGAGTCGAAATTAAACGTAATCATTGCTGACGACAACAAAGAATTTTGTAATATTCTTAATGAGTATCTCTCAAATCAAAAAGATATAGTTGTCACTGGAATTGCAAATAATGGAATAGAAGCATTAAAGTTGATTGAAGAAAAAAAACCTGATTTAGTAGTACTTGATATAATTATGCCTATTCTTGATGGTTTGGGAGTTTTAGAAAGGTTAAATACAATGGATTTATATCCAAAGCCTTGTATAATAGTTTTATCAGCGGTTGGTCAAAATAGAATAACCCAAAGAGCCATATCACTAGGAGCTGCCTATTATGTTGTAAAGCCTTTTGACATGGACGTATTGGTTAAACGAATAAGACAAATATTAAATAACATTACTGAAAGTGACGATGTAAAAAAAACACTTACTTAATGTTGAGAATACTGAAACTAAAATCAATAAAAACCAATCAGTTGATATTACTCTGATTGCTCAAATAATTAATATTATGCATGAACTCGGAATACCTATTCATATAAAAGGTTATATGTTTACACGGGAAGCAATAAGTATGGTAGCTGATAAGTTAAGATTACAAAATAAGGCTAACTAGGTTTGTATTTTTAAAAAATTGTAGACTTAATGATTTGCTGTGTTTTTATGAATGTAACTCAATTAGTATTGTGTTACATTCAGGTTATCAATACGGGTTTACTTGTGATGACATATTAGAGAAATGTGACACAACTAATGCGTAAGACTTACGTATTTTATTAAATTCTATAAGCTAGAATTTATCAGAACTAAACTTTAGTGAATTGGTACACAAATTTCACAAAAATGGTTTTTAACCATTTCAGTCTTATACCTTTCAAGAATAGGTCTTGATTCATCCAGTTGATGGCCTTTCTTGAATAATTCCGGAAAAATTGCAAGCCACGCTTTTTGAACTTCTTCAGCTGTATGTCTTATTTTAAAAACTGCATATTTTCCTCCAAGAATGCTACCATCACTAATATAATCATCACTAATGCAATAATCATTTGAAATAACGAGACATATGTCATAACGACAATTTTCAGGTTCTACTATTTTAGGGTTATCATGGGCAATTCCTAGTATGATAGATTGCTCATTAATCAGTCCATTAGACATAGCCCATTTTTCCATTATTTGAACATTATCCTGCCCATAAGATCCACTCTGCCTTATATAAGCAATTCTATATTCATAATTTTTCCTTTCTTTATAAAGTACATCGATGTCTAGAAACATCATATAATGCTTTAAAATAGAAAACAAGACATTTTTTAAAATTACTAATTTACCACTTACAAGTGTTTATTAATAATTTATATGACGCATTAAATTATTAGTACGACATAAAAAATTTGCTTAATTCTACTATTTTTATCTATTACTACTAGGATTTATTAGATTAAACACGTTCTAGTTTATCAAAAAAGGCATACAACATAATAAAGGTTATAGTGAATGCTCCTTGGATCTATTGGTATTGTCATTAAAATCATCTTGAATGGATCTGTTTTATTTTTTTCGACTAACCAAATAAGTTATACAATTAAACTGTAATTGTGTAACTAATGATAGCCTAAAGTTAGGTTATCATTAGTTATACTAGCTACATAGTACACCTTCGGTATACAACAGGGAGTAATACTACTTTAATTTTCCCTGCGGTCAACTTACTTCTAAAAACTTTCGCAAGCAAAAGCGAGCCGACAAGTCGGTTTTGAGAAGACGGTATTGTATTACGCCATGGTGAAATTCCAAAACAGATACTCTGACAGTATAGAACAAGGAATATATTATTTAACTACTTTTCCAGTTGCATTATCTTTTTTAAATCTTGGAGTTGACTTTGGCTTAACTGCTCCTTTTGTAGTTTTAATAATGCCTTATCCATCATTATACTTGCCTTGTCTTTTAACTATTCAATGTTTTCGATATGTTTATCCTTTAACTGCTCTTGGCTCTTAGTCAATCCATTAATGACCTTCTCATTCTTCTTATAATTTATATTATGACATTAGAACTCGGGGTAAGTGAGTTATTTTCAGACTCAATTTATTGAGCTTGCTTTTCATTTATGGAAAGTCTTTAAATTGCAATATGAGTGCGCAGCCGATTATTTCCTCTCTTAAACCCGAGTGCGTAACGAAAAAACAATATATACTTAGTATATATTGTTGGTATATCTATGTTTTAACTATGAATTGTACATGTAAATTATATAGCTTTATATATATGGACCTAATTGAGTTCTATTTACATACATAATTATATACTTTTAGTATATAAAATACAAAGGCACAGAAGGGTTTCCCATTGCCTTTGTATTTAAATAACTCCTTTAATATATACACCTAAAATTATTAAATATTACTCTAACGAATTTTTTATTATCTAAAATACTTTCATACCCATTCAAGATAATTTTCTTTATGTTGTATGCCTTTTTTGTTTTTGGCTAATCTAGTATTTTATTTTAAAAATATCCTAATCACCTGCATAAGTGAGGTTATAGAAAATCCGATCATACTTAATTTATAAAATTTTATTATTTGTAATTTATCAATCTCTGTAAAAGATTCTTTGTTTATCTTATCTAATTTTTTTCGCGCCATTCTTAATTCTAAGAAAGAATAGACAATGAGGATATAGAATACTATAAGAATGGTGCCCCTAAAAAATCAAGTCTTTTTAAAAGAATCTACATTTCTGACATAATGAAACAGATGGGCGAGGGGGACCGTTATGAAATTAAGGATGTTTATGTAGGTAAGGAAAAGAGCCTAAAAACAAGACTTATTTTATATAAATTAACTAATGATCAATTGAAAAAAAGAACAGAAAAGTCTGTGAGGAATGCTAAAAAAAAGGGTATTGAAAAAAGTGATAATACTATTGAATTATTAGGGATATCTATTTATATAACCAATATTACAGAAGAAGTTTTAAACGCAAAACAGATTCATGAGTTTTACAGCTTAAGATGGCAGATTGAAATAATTTTTAAAACGTGGAAATCCATATTTAGTATACAGGTTGTAAAGTTAGTTAAAATAGAACGGTTTCAATGTCAGCTTTATGGGAAACTTATTTTGCTACTCATAAGCTCCGCTGTAATGTTTAAAATGAGGACTTTAGCATTAGAAAATAAAGGCCTTGAATCTAGTGAAATTAAGACTTGTGAAATAGTTCATGAATATATTGATAATCTATATTTTGAGCTTATCAAATTCCCTAATAAAGTTTTCAATACCTTAAAATTAATATTTGAAAATGTAGTTAGGAATGGTCTGAAATCTCATAAAAAGGATAAGAAAACTGTTTTTGATATTCTTGGAGTTTGTTATAAATTAACATCATCCCAGGCCAAAGTCGCAGCATAAAACAACTTAATAAAATTGCAAAAACACACTGTATACGTGTGTTTTTTTGGTGTGCCCTAAAACTGTTTGAATACTAATGTACATTTAAAATTTACCATTTAAATTTATTAGGAATAAAATTATTGGTGAAATATAGAATTTAATGATGACTCGCTAATATTTAATATGCTTAGCTTGATGGCTATGTGGCGAGACCCTTAATAGGGCTATTTAACTGATATACCACTTATTAGAACATTATAAAGAATAATTTAACTTGATTATTAATCATTGTTAAAAATAGAATTTTTTGATATAATTTGTTTGAAAATGTATAAATGTGAAGGGGGTTAATTAATTATTTTCTGGTGAGAGTAATACTAATGTTCACTAACCAATTAAAAATTTATTAAAACAAAGGAGTAATTCAATGAAAAAAACTTTCTCTGTATTTTTAAGCTTGATTATGTTGTTTTTTAGTGTATTTCAAACTAATATTGCATTTGCGGCAACCCGGTCAGTAGCGCCTACTATAAGTGAAGTAACTGTTACAAATAATTATGTTAAAGCAGATACTGTATATGTAACTGGTCTAATGGGCGGTGATAAAATAAAAATATATAACGCGGCTACAGATGGTAAAATTATTGGTACTGCAACAGCTGGAAGTAACAGTACATCTGTAACAGTAACTATGGCGCAAATTGGAGTTGATGCAGGGTCTCTTTATATTACTGATACAACTAAAGGTATTAGTGAAAGTATTAGATCAAAAATACCATATGATGCTGAAGAGGTATCTGATACACCAATACTAGGTAATATCACAATTACAAACAATGCAAATAAAGTTGACACAATATATGTATCTGGAATTTCTCCAGGAGATATGTTAAAGCTATATAGATCAGCAACTGGAGGAAATGCACTTACATCTGCTACAGCTAAATCAAATAGCACAGACGTAACAATGTCTATTTCACAGTTAGGTTCCTCTGGTGGAACAGTTTATATATCGAATACAACAAAAGGAATGCATGAAAGTGCTAGAGTAGCAGTTGCTTTCTCTGCTGAAGGTAATTCAGATGTAATAATTCAGGGAAATGTTACAATTATAAATAATGTAGCAAAATCAGATACAATATATGTTACAGGCCTTGCTGCTAAGGAAGTTATAAATGTATATACACAGCCAACTGGAGGAAATTTACTTGGATCGACTACAGTCACTTCAAATAAATCTGATGCCACGGTTACAATATCTCAACTTGGAACTAATGGTGGATATGTATATATTTCAGAAAAAACTCCAGGATTTGTTGAAAGTCCTAGGATAGCAGTTTCCTATGATGCAGAATCTATATCTAGCACTTCTGATAATATAGTAGTTACAAATAACGCTGGAGTAGCTGATACAGTGGTGGCATCAGGAGTTTCTTCAGGTGACGTTATAAATGTATACAGATATTCTACAGGTGGCACAATACTAGGTAGTTCAACGGTAGCGTCTGGTAAAACTGAAGCAACTGTTAGTATATCTCAACTTGGAACTTCTTCTGGAATCGTATATGTTTCAGTTAAGAGCTCAGGAATTCTTGAAAGTTCTAGAGTTTCAGTACCTTATTCAAGTGAAGTTACATCGGGTAATCTAAATAGTGATAATGTAATAGTGAGTAATAATGCCGGGAAAGCAGATACTGTATATGTATCTAGTTTGACTGCTGGTGATGTAATAAATGTATATGATGCATTAGCTGGAGGTAATCTACTTGGAACAGCAACAGTAGGAGCTGGTAGTACAAACGCTATTATATCTATAACGCAACTTGGGATTAGTTCAGGGTCTGTATATGTTTCTAAAACAAGCATAGGTAAGGGCATAAGTGCAAGAGCACAATTTGACTATTCTGCTGAGTCACTATCTGGCACTTTGAATACTAAAAATATACTAATAACAAATAATTCAGGTGCAGCCGATACGGTGCAAGTTACAGGACTTTCAGATAATCAAGTCGTGAATGTATATGACGCAGCGCTTGGTGGAAGCGTGATTGGAACTGCTACAGTAGCTCAATTTGGTACAAGCGTTACAATAACAATTCCACAACTTGGTACTATTGCAGGAAGTGTTTATGTTTCATTAACGGATACAAATAAACGTGAAAGCACAAGGCTTGAGGTGCCTTACTCAGCACAAGCTCAGTCTACCAATATAACATCCACTAATGTAATAGTTACAAATAATTCAGGAGTAGCTGATACAGTATATATATCAGGTTTAACTGCAGGTGATGTAATCTATGTATATGATGCCGCGAGTGGTGGAAAGTTGCTTGCCTTTGTAACAGTAGGTGTTAGTAGTACTGATGTTTCTATACCAATAGCTCAACTTGGTACTAGTGCAGGGAGTGTATATGTATCTAGAATTAGTACAAGCAGTACTGAAAGTGGTCGGGTGGAAGCGACCTATCTTGCTGAATCTCAATCTACTACTTTGGATCCTTCGAATATAGTAGTTACAAATAACTCGGGTAAATCTGATATTGTGCAAGTTGAAGGTCTATCAGACAATGAAATTGTGAATGTATATGATGCAGCTAGTGGTGGAAACTTACTTGGAACAGCTACGGTTGCACAGTATGGCACAGATGCTACTATAACAATTCCACAACTTGGAGATACTTCCGGAAATATTTATGTTTCTTTAACTGCTATAAATAAACTTGAAGGTACAAGGGTTCCTAAACTTTATTCAGCTGAAGCTATATCTACTAGTGTAGTTGCTACTAATGTAGTAGTTACTAATAATGCATCGGTAGCTGATACGGTAAAGGTAAATAACCTTATCACTGGAGATATAGTTAATATATATGATGCAGCTATAGGAGGTAATTTACTAGGAACTGGAACAGTAGCATCAAGTGGTTCAACAGTTACAATATCAATTGATCAACTTGGAGCCACTGCAGGAACTATATATGTTTCCGCGACAAATGTTGGAAAGCGTGCAAGCATAAGGACACTTGTTACTTATCTTGCAGAAGCTTCATCTGATATATTAACAACTGAGAGCATAGTGACTACTAACAATATTGCCTCAGCAGATACTGTAAAAGTAACTGGACTCTCTGCAGGGGACGTTATAAATGTATATAGTTTAGGTATTGATGGGGATTTGCTTGGAACTGCAACTGTAGCAGACAGTGGCACAGAAGTAACAATTTCTATAGCGCAACTTGGAACTACTACAGGAAGCATTTATGTATCTAGGACAAGTCTTAAGAAAACTGAAAGTGCTAGAGTAGGGGCTATTTACTTAGCTGAGCCAACATCTACTGCACCTAGTGTTGGTAATATAATTGTTACAAATAATGCAGGAATTGCGGATACAATTCAAGTAACTGGGATTTCTGCAAATGATGTAGTGAATGCATATGATGCTAGTACAAATGGTAATTTGCTTGGAACCGCAATTGTAGGGGAATACGGAACAGATGCAACGGTTACAATCAATCAGATTGGGAGTAGTGCAGAAAATGTTTATATTTCAGTAACTAGTACAAACAAAAGTGAGAGTAGCAGAACTGGAGCAGTGGTTAACGCGGAGATTCCTTCAACTGCACCTGCGCTTGCAAATATATCTATTATAAATAATTTGGGAATTGCTAGTACTATAGTTGTTTCTGGATTAAGTGGGAATGATGTTATAAAAGTGTATGATGCGTCTTCAGGTGGTAATTTGATTGGAACTGCAAATGTAGATTCTAATGATACGGAAGCAACTATTCCTGTAACACAATTAGCATCTACTGCTGGAAATGTATATATTTCAGTTATGAGTACAGGGAAATTGGAAAGTGCCAGAACATTGGCTGCATATACTGCAAAACTTGTTAGTAGTGCACCGAATGCTAGCGGTGTTACTGTTGTTAACAATGCGGGAATACAAGATACTATTAAAGTTACAGGTTTGCAATCAGATGATGTAGTGAAAGTATATGATAGTGCAACCAATGGGAATCTGTTAGCTTCATCAACAGTAGCCTCAGGTAGATTGAATGCAAATTTAACTGTATCACAGCTTGGTGTAGCTTCTGGTAATATATATATTTCAGTTAAGAGTACAGGAAAAACTGAAAGTACTAGGACAGCAGTAGGATTTGCCGCTGAAGGCCAATCTGATGTCCTTAATTCAGGAGATATAACAATAGTAAACAATTCTGGTTCATCTGATATTATTACGGTGACTGGTGTAACAACTGATGATGTAGTTAATGTTTATAGTGCAGCTACAAATGGAACTACTTTAGGTACTGCAACAGTGGCAAGTGGTGATTCACAGGCAAACATTTCTATATCACAACTTGGAACTGGTGCAGGGAGTGTTTATGTAACTGTAACAAGGTCTGGAAAAACAGAGAGTAGTAGGACAAATGCAACTTATACTGCAGAGTCTACAGCACCAATTGCAGGGAATATAACTATCGTTAATAATGCCGTGCTTGAAGACACTATTACTGTTAATGGTTTAAAAGCTAATGATATTGTTAAAGTTTATGATGCTGCAAGTAACGGTCAATTAATTGGCACAGCTACAGTGACATCTAACAGTACTGGAGCTACTGTTACTCTATCACAATTAACATCAACTTCTGGAAGTGTGTATATTTCGGTTACTAGTTTTGGAAAGAGTGAAAGTAGCAAAACAAAAGCTGATTATCTTGCAGAACAAAGTTCAAATAGTATTTATGTGGGAAATGTAAGCATAGCTAATAATGTATATGATAGTGGTGATGGTACCGCTGACACTATTACAGTGAGTAATCAAACATCAAACTATGTAATAAGAGTTTATGATGCCGCGAGTGGTGGAAATTTAATTGGTGTAGCAACAGTATCCTCTGGTAGTACAACAGCTACTATTAGTATATCTCAACTTAGCATTGGAGCAGGAAGTGTATATATGACTGTTACGGTTCCAGGTAAGAATGAAAGTAGCAGAACTGAAATGGATTATGTTGCCGAAAACTAACTGAATCTAGTATCTGAAATATTTGTATTAAAAAAGGGGCTGTCTCACAATAGAAAGTAATTTCTATTGTGAGATGGTTTTTTTTCGTTCGTAAATAGGGTAGTTTTACCTATCCCCTCCAAAAGGAATATTAGGCAAATAGAATACTCGTTGTAGGTATTTATTTTAACCTTTTTAAAATATCCGAAAGTTACACAATGTACTTGAGTTACATTCACATTGGTGCTATCGCTCATTTTAAAAGAATTGTTAATATACTTAATTTATGGTAATTATGGTATAATCGAATATACATTGTTAGCCTAAATTGTAGAATATAACGAATTAATCTCCTTTGGAAAATATATGGAGAAGGGTACTTAATATGAAAATAATTATAATACCTTGTATTATAATTATTATTGCGGTATTAGGTGGATTACTATTTTATGGCCATTCTAAGAAACCAATCATCAATGCAAGTGTGGTGATAAAAATAGATGTCCCAGCACCAAGTATAAAAGACCCAAAGTTAAAGTATAAATCATTTACTAATACTCAATCCATAGTCCAATTTATTAAAATATTAAATAGTTAGAACAAATTGATAAAGCATATAAATCTGCTAAATTTTATCAAGGCTATCCTGTTGCAATATATAATAAAGACGGTAGCACCACAAATGTACAACTTCTAATTTCTCCTGAAAATACTGGAGAATGGATTATATCAGGAAGTGATGGAACGGCAATATCAAAAACCTACATTATACATTTTTATCCCGTTAAGTGGATGGATGGCTAATCGTTTTGGAAAAAAGAAAATTTGGATTATTGCTGTGATCATCTTTACCATTAGCTCGTTAAGCAATGCATTTGTACCTACATTTTCTTGCCTTTTGTTAATGAGAATTGTACAAGGAATTTCTGGTGCTTTAATGACGCCTATAGCAAGACTAATTGTATTAGAAAAGACACCAGCATCAAAACTATTAAAAATGGTTAGTTATCTCATTTGGCCTGCATTGATAGTGAATTCACAGTAGACCAAACTTTAGAATAATTGTTTTTTATACAAATAAAACAGGTCGTAATCTTCTTCTATGTTGACACAAGTAAACCTACATTATTAGATATGGGTTTACTTGTTGATGAGTTTAACACAAGCAATATTCTGTATAACTGGACCGAAACCCTAAGACCGTTGATAACTCTAACTTTGCTTAAATATATCAATAATATATAACATAAAAACAATTTTAAGTTTGACATAACGTATAATATTGTATAATTAAGTTATTCATTTAACTTTTTGCCAGACATCTAATAAAAAATCAGATGTCTAATCTATTTCATACTCAACAAGTGAACCAGAAGACATTATAAATATATCATTAGTTCCATTAATTTTAATTTTATATTCAACATAATAACCATTTTTGTAATATACACTATATCTAACTACACCTTCAATAAACTCCATAAAATATTCATTAATGCAAAACCTAATCGAATCTCCGCAGTCGTAGTATATTTCAGTTCCTTCAATATTAAAACGGTCCTCATTTAATATTAATTTAGAAATTTTCTTCTCTTTCATTTCATTATCTCCTTAGTAATAAAGCTAGGTGTGTTTTTTATTAAACTAGTCCCAAAATGGAATAATAATATATTATCTTAATTTTAATAAAATAACAATAACTAATAGCTTACATGATCCTATTGTAAAATATATATATTCTTTTTATTGTTTTAAATTATCTTTTTTGATATACTAAAAATAATTTAATATGTTTACACAGATATTAGATAAATAATAGATATTCAATAAAAAATGCCCAATAACACTTGGTTCTAAACAGGTTTTATTGGGTATCTTTTGTGCAAAGTATTGCACAACTTGTATGGACAACAAATGTAACACAGTAAGAATATATTTAATAAATAAAAGGTCATCTGGGCGCCAGATGACCTTTTTGGTTCAAGATAATAAAGTGTTATCTTGAATGTTTTTTTGTTTTAGTAGGTTAATATTAAACTGATAATCTTGAAAATAATTACACAAAGTATTAAAATATACTTATATAAATAATTCAAAATCGCTATACTTTTAGACTCCAATCGTTCGATACACACTTAGTTGGAGTCCGAAACTAGCATGTTTTCATATATCAAACGCAGCAACTCCAATTGATACACAATATATCAATTGGAGTTGAAAACTAGGTGGACAAAGAAACACAAAACAGCAATAAAAAATCGCAAGCGATCGCAACAAATTTGCTTTTTTAATTAGCTTGTGTTTATTTGTCCACCTGATATTATATGGGTGAGCTTCACATATTATTTACATAAATATTTGATACCAATATCACAATTACTTGTTATTATAAATGTATAGTAATTAATAAGTAATTTGTTTTAATTAGAGTCCCCCTTTAATTAAATATAAATCTAATAATACAATAGCCTATAAATCAGACCCATTAAAATTGTCTGATTTATAGGCTATATTACTTTGCTTTTTTTATGTCCTTAGATATTTCTATAATTCTACTATCATTATATGATACTTTCATAGTTATTGTATTTACATCTATTTGGAGCCTATCAATCTTATCATCAATGATGGTTATATGCTCAGAATTATCTTTATATCCATCCAAAAGAGCTTCACTAGTGGGAATGAGTTTCCCATCTATTCTTGCACCTAATTTTTTAACATCATTCTCAATGATATCAAGCCTTTTGGTATTTTCTTTAACCTCTTCTTTAACAGATTTTACATCGCTTTTTATATCTTTAAAACCTTCTTGCATTTCTGAGTACATTTTGGTCATAAATTCAAATATTTTATTTTCATCCATTTTATCACCTCATATCTTTATTATATCATGATAAATTAAAACTTAATATTTATAAATATTATTTAACTACTTTTCCCGCTGCACTATCCTTTTTAACTCTTGGAGTTGTTTTTTTCTCCAGTTCCTCTAATAGTGATTTATATTTACCTTGATATTCTTGTATCTCTGCATTATGTCTCAATTGATTTTGATTTAACTGCTCCTGTTGTTCCTTTTGTAGTTTTAATAATGCCTTATCCATTGTTATACTTGCCTTATCTTTCAACTGCTGAATATCTTCGATATGTTTATCCTTTAACTGTTTTTGGCTCTTAGTCAGTCCGTTAACAACCTTCTCATGATCTTGTTTTAAATTCTCAATGTCTTTCCCTAAATTAATAACAGTAAAATCTTTGTCTTTAATACTATCTTTTAATTCAATATTCTCAGAGTGAATATCTTCAAGTGACTTCTTATACTGTGCTACTTCTACTTTATATTGTTTATATTCTTCAAGTATTCCTGTAAGGGTATCATTTTTGCCCTGGTATTCCTTAATAATAGTTAATTTATCCTGGGAACTTTCTTGTAATTGATTATGTTGTTCTTTTAATGCTACATTATCATTATTTAAGATTATTAGCTTTTCCTCATTCATTGAATTTAATAGAGTTACTGAATCAATTTCATTTTGTAAATCGCTAACTTTATCTTTATATATTTGCAAATTCTTTTGGCCGCTCTCTGCAATATCACCTTTTTGACTCTCTAATTTATCAATAATATTAATAAATGCCTGATGTATTTTGTTTGTATATCCCTCTAAAACATCAATATCACCTACTAAATTAATGGTTTTAACCTTTCCTTTGTTCAACTCATATAAATTCAACAAGGTATTAAGGAAATCTTTATTATTCTTACCTTCTTCACCTACAAATTCATCAAATCTTTTACGTTCTTCTGTATCAAGTCTAATTCCTAATACTGTACTTTTCTCATCAGCCATTATAAAAATACCTCCCGTTTAATAATGTTAACACAATATTTTACGTAGAACGTTGGTATAACTACGTTAACATATGTTTACACTGTATTGTTAACATATGTATTATATGTCACTATAAAATCTTTTGCAACGCGTTTTTGAGGATTTTAAGTTATAAGTAGATTATATATTAAATACCTGATAATGATTATAAAAATAGTATATTATGGTATAATTTAAGTGTAAATATTTATAAAAATAGATTTTTCGGAGGGAATATGAATGGATACTCTCACAAAAATAAGTCTTCTTCTTAATGTTTTTGTTTTTTCAATGATATTAAGAAAATTATATATAGTAAACCATCATGGAAAAATTATTATAAACGCAAATAAAAGATTTTGGGCTAGATTTTCAGTTATATTTTGGACTGTGCTACTTATCTTCTGGTGTATATTAGGATATTCCAACTATATGCATAGCACTTATGATAGTATTTTGTTGGCTATATTATGGATCGAAATTTCAATTTTTAATATAGTAAAGGATTTACATAGTTCAGAAATAAGAGAAAATGGGATATATGGATCTGGACACTTTTATAACTGGTCTAAAGTTCAAAGTTATAGTTGGATATTACCAACTACGATTGAATTTGAAGTCAATACATTTTTCAAAACTAATTACAGTTTTGAATTTATCATAAAAGAGGAATTAAAATCAAAGGTGAATGAAACAATACAAAAATGCGTTCATTCATAATTTCTTTTTATTGTTCAATAATTAAGGCCATGTACTGAATATTTATTCCAGTACATGGCCTATTTTTATATGTATGTAAGCTATAGATAATTCAGAAATATTGAAAATCTACCGTCTTCAAAAACGGACACCTTGTCAGCAAAAAAAACTCTGACCACTTCCATTTTTTCAGTTGGTTTTTATAAAAAATAAATTATGTTTCAAACAAAAATATAGCTATGAAAAAACATGAATCAAAAAAAAAGAAAGGGAGTGCAGCAACTTCAAAATAAAAAAATCTAAAACTTAAATACGACTGTGCACGCAATACAAAAGTCCTTCGTCCTAAAGACAACTAAACTTTTTAACTCATTAAAATACAAATTAATTCGGTCGTTTAGCGACAATAATAGTTAAATGTCATGTGATTATAAGATATTTATATAATACATAAATATCTATGTAAATGCCTATATAACTAGCTTTCAAGCATTTCATTATTTAAGTGAAATTTAACAACATGTTATCTACATATAAAGTAGCCTAAGGCTAGTTATATCAATGTCTTTACGGTTTTAAGGGCTTTGCCCTTGTTCCCTCGGAGAGCACGAATTTTACGTAGTAAAGTATAATGTGCTATACTTTACTCTAAAGTTTAGGTCGCTTTGCTCCTTTTTATAATAAACCAACTAGTTAAATTCTAAAATAATTAAATAGCTTTTAAATTAATAAAGTGTAAAACTGGTATCAGTTTTACACTTTTGTTTTTCTTATTTCATTGCTAATTGTTGAAACTCTTCTCCTGTTTCCTTATTCATTTCTTCCTTATCCCAACCTAATAATTTTCTTTCTAAATCATCAAAATCATAATCTCTTTGTTCATAATCATTAAAACTACCAATCTTTTCTTTTCCTTTTGGTGCTTGATAATCTTTTCTTATTGCGTCAATCATAGTAGCGACAACACTATCGACTTTTTTCATTTGGGATACAATATCATATTTTTCTTTAATAATATTTATATCATCTTTGGCAGTATTTAATATAAATTTAACTTCTTTCCCTGTTATGTTCTCTTTAAATATACTTTTAACTCTGTTTACAAGCTCTGCATGGCATTTTTCTTCTTCATTGGTACATTTGCCCTCTTCAGTAGCACAAACTTCACTTATGGCCTTTAAATTAGTTTTTATGATAAATCTTATGCTTTCTACTTTTCTACCTTTTTTAATTTCCTCAAAATCTATAAATAATTCACTATTATGATTAATTTCTTTTTGTGCTTTTAATAATATTTTTCTTTTGAAATCGCCATATAACTTATATTCTCCAATTTCTATTCCTAGTAGAACCTTTAAATCTTCAATTTTAAATATTCTAAGCCCTATATTTTGATACTGTTTTAAAAGCTCATATATTCTTCCTGAATATTGACTATTGAAACGTACCATTTGTTCTAGTGAAAGCTTTGTAAATCTCTCTTTAAGCAATAATAAATATGGTTTAAGCTTTGGGGAAAATTCTAATTCAACATATCCTTCATCAACAAAATATTCTGCTGAACTTAACCATTTAGTCTTTAATATAGATTTTTCTTTTATTATAGTTAAATCTCTATCTCTTAAAGCTTCAACATACTGAGACACTTGGCTATATATATTTTTACTTTTCGTCCCTATTATATTGGCAAATTCTTTTGCAGTAAATTTGTACAACTTAAAATCTGCGTCATCTTTGTTAATCATAGATGTTAAAACATATATAACCCTTTGCTCTCCAACACTTAGTTTATACGAAGCCTCAACTATGTAATTAGATTTTACTATTAGGTTATTTTTAACCATACATTACCACCTCAGTAAAATTGTATATTATGACTTTTAAAATGTCAAGTCATAATAATAGTCATTTACACCCCTTTTTGGTCATACTTCACCCCTTTTTGGTCATACTTCACTCTCTATTACACCCCTTTTTGGTCATACTTCACCCCTTTTTGGTCATAGTTCACTTGATGAACCCTAGTCATATCAATGCTTTCAATAGGACGTAAAACCTTTAAAACAAGTACTGTTTAAAACCTTTAAAACAACAACTATAGTTGTCTTCTAGTTTTTTTAAATTTGGTAGGGAAATAAAAGTTTATTTTTTAGTCTAAAAGGACTTTAACAATATAACAGAGAACTTTAACAATATATAAAACTGTTAAAGAGTAGGTGTATTAATATGTTGAATAGTATAAATGAGATATCAATATCACTAGGTGTATCAAAAATGACTATATATAGAAAATTAAAAGTGAAAGAGTTAAAGTCACATATAATTATTAAACAAGGTATACAGTACATCGACGATAATGGTTTAACAATGTTAATAAAAATGTTAAAACCATCACGTGAAAATGTTAAATGTGATGTTAAAGAAGAGCATACTAATAATATAACAAATGATGAGATTGCAACTGATAAAGAGGATTTTATCAGTTCTTTAAAAAGTTAAATAGATTTTCTTAGAAATGAATTACAAGAAAAAAATATACAAATAAATAATTTAAGTATTGGGTTAAGTTCTGAACAAGAACTTCATAAAAATACACAAATATTATTTAAACAGCAACAACCTCAACAAATATTACAACTTGAAGCTCACTTTGAAGAATTAGACAATAAATTAATTGAAATAAAAGATAAAATGAAAAACAAAGAAAAGGATCACAAAGGAATTTTCAAAAAAATATTTAGTAAATAATTAAGCTATGTTGAGAATATTTTATCTATAAATTTATACGGAATAATTACATGAAAATCATAAATATAGTTAAGTTTTAAGAAAAGGCGGGATAAGGGCGATGCACTTCGAGTCACAGATTACCGTCAAAGCCAGTAACATAAACGGTTTGAGTAGTGATGCATATTATTATTTTTAGGTTGATTTATGATGCAAAATTACATATTAATACACATATCATAGAGATACCAACTCTTTAAGCGTGATGCATATTTAATTTAATCTTTATCACCAAGTAAAAATGGAGGTGTTAACTATAAAAAAAACAAGAGCAATTTACATTGGAGATGTTAAACATAATCAATGTCCAGTTTTTGAATTAAAAGAAAATGGTTGGTTTGAAATGTTAGAGAAGAATGGATTTTGTTATGAAAAAGAAGTTGTTGAGTCGGATTCTGATTTTTTAATTTTTGAGGTCGAAAATGATGAGGTTATTTTCTTAGATAAGAAAGACAGTATTGTGCTAGCCCCTAGCACAATTAAATAATTTAAGTATGTAGCATTATATATATTAAATTGAGTACATTTTTTACAAACGTTGAGATTACTAGCTTAAATAATATAGAATGGTATCGTTGCATTATATTAGCTCAATAATTACTTGATTAATTGAGCTAATATGGTCTTAAATTTATAAAAGCCAGACCTATTTAATAGAAAACCAGGGAGTGAACTCCCCTGGTTATTTTATTGTCCTTATTTCGTAGTAAAATGCTAATATTTAAGTAGTATATTGTGGTTATAAATCATACTAAAAAGCTTGTATTATACTCATAATATATGGTACTCTTTTAGTATATTATTCTAGTAATAGTACACACCAGAAATGCTTAAATATGTTTCCAGTAAGCATTTGAAAACTCTGGTGTTAGAAAATCAATATTTTCAAGAAGAAATCCGTCAATTTAAAAAAACGATACATCTTATGAAGAAATAAAGCGGGCCTCACAAGTTCGGTTTTTTCGCTTGATCCTCCACTTCTTACCTAGTATAAATTTTATAGAATGAATTAAGTCATTTATAATACATTCAATGTAACGAGTTAACACGTTATGTTACATTCAAAATGATTTTTTTAAGGAATAGGCAATAGCGGGTACAGCCGACATACAAGTAAAAACCAGCCACATGCTGGAATTAATATTCAACATGTGGCTATGTATTGTTTTATAGCTGTTGCACCAAGTCTATTTATATTTGAAACATTTCATATATCCTTTTTTTAACCTCAGTGAAACATATTTTTATAGTGTCATTAGGGTATACTTGATGAAATACATTGTTAGCTCTTAAATTAAGAGCCTAAAAAGCACATAATGTAAATATTATCCACGATGTGGCCGGTTTTTACATGTATGTCGGCTGTACCCGATAATCGGCAAGAAAAAGGATATATATTCGGATAGCATGATGGGGCAAATGAAAATAAATAATTACCTGGAAGTAAAACCCCATGATATTGATTTTACAATAAACTAAAATATAGGAGTACAAAAAAATGAAAAAATATTTAATTATATATCTTCCAGCTTTAGTTATTTCAATAATCTTATTTATTGTATTACCACAAGAAAATAAATCTTTCATTTGTTTTCCAGTTATTGTAGCAGGTCTAATATATATACGTAATAAAAGGAATTAAAATTAATAAAATACAATATATGTTGACATTTACTATATTTTAGTATATTCTCCTTAAAAAGGGGGAATTAAAAAATGAAAAAAATGAAAAAAATGGTATTAATTGTAGTGTTGGCATTTTCTTTAGTATTAGGGCCAACCGTTGCTGCAATGGCAGCTACATCTAGCAGTACAATTGTTGATGGTGGTTTTGTTTCAGCAAATTTCCAAGGTGGTTCTATTTATGGAAAAGTAATTGAAGATGATTACTATCTTAATGTTAGTGATGCTATAAAATATGCAAATAAAATATCAGTGTCATCTGCAGAAGCAATTAAATGGTGCGGGGCTTCTTTTATACCAATAATAGGCCCAGCTATTGGTGTTTATGGAACTGCTACTACCACAATCAGATCACAAGCAGTAACTAATATAAGAAAGTATACAGATAAAAACAAAAAAGTACATGTAACGGTCTGCTCAACCAATGGCGTATCATCCATTACGGTTTCTGAATGGAATGGTACATATGGTCAGATCAAATCATCATTAGCGTGGGCTAGTAATTTAGGAGTAAAATTTTCCAAAAAGTATTGGAAAATTTACATGACAATTTATTATATGTAAAGAAAAGTCTGTAAATTAGAGGCGGCTTGATATGCATCAAGAAAGTATTAAAGGCTTAATGTATTACAGTATCGTTTAGATACTGTTTTTTTATTTAAATAATTGATACTCAAAAAAGTAAAACGACGTGAAAATTTAATTTCACGTCGTTTGTTATGTACCTATAACTAGTCTATACCCTCATTCACGTTCTTTTAATATGAAATAAGGCTCTATTTTACTGCATAAAAGCTGTCTAATTGAGAATATACACTCATTTATGCATGATTTTTCACTTTATACTTAAGATTTTGTGACTGTTTTATGGTAAATAATAAATTTGATTTTTTCAACAAAAAAAAGTTGCATTGCATTTGTTAAATTAATTTGTTTAGACTTTTTTCGAGTTTTACATATTATTACAATTAGCTCAATTAAATAGTTTCAGAACCTTTAATACAATTATTCACCATAAGGTTATTACTTATATTGTTTAATTATAATATAGTTTGTTGTTTCTTATATATTGGTAGGTAACGAAAAATTTAATATATATTGAATAATATGGTATTATACTATTTGTTCTTAAAAATACGAATAAAGGAAGTGCAAATATATGAATATTAAGCTTAAAATAATAAATATACAATTAGAATTATTAAGAAGTATATTACATTTTCTACTAAATTTTAAGAACCCTGCGGATAGAATAGTTGTATTTTTTAGTCAGCGATTAGATGAATTTATAGTTTTACATCATAAAGTTAAAGACACTTCCACTAAGGTGTCTTTAACGAATATTATGTTGTATCGAATGGAAAGAAAAAACTAAGGTACAAATAAAGTAAATTTATTGCTATTTTGTTAAACTTAAGTTAATCTAAATTTGCCCCACTTTTAGGGTGTAGCTATCATTTTAAATTCCTCTTCTAATTTTCTTTGCCATTGTCTAATTTTTAGTAATTCATTTTCAAGATTTTTGATATCAGCTTGATATACATTATTTGTTGTATTACAGATATGCGCTATTTGATTTATATTAGTAGCCATACCCATGATTTGATAATTAAAAATATCAAATCATTTAGGATCAATTTTAACAAGTATTGAGCCTTCTCCTCTCAAAACCATTAGCTTTATAAAATCTGCTCTACTCAAATTAAATTCTTTTGCCTTTTCACTAAAAGCTTTTTCTTCTTTTTCACTTAATACAATTCTACTCTTATTAGTATTTTCTTTCTCTTTTTTTAGTCTTTCTTTTCTCGATTTTTTATCACATTCTTTACATATATCTCTAAGTTTATTTCCTTTTTTAGAAAAGTACTCCAAAGTATTTGGATATTCTTTTCCACATTCACCTTTACATTTTTTTCTTTCTAATTCATTCATCATATGAACTCCTTTTTTGAAATTATTTAGAGTTTTTTAAATAGGGGTTTTAGGGGATTTCCCCTAAGTTAGTAAGGGTCTTAGGGAATTTTATTTCCCTAACAGGCTGGTCGAAAAAGAAGACGGAGTCTTCCGACCATAATCCTGCTTAATACTTATATTCCGCTGAATGAATTTCAAAACTAATTATTTACTAAAAAGAAATTATTTTACATTTATTTACAAAAAGGAATTTCAATGTTTATGTCGAATATATTCATAAAATACTTTTTGAAGGTGAG
>Ga0209125_1000769_pt1 | contig 36769 bp, 34 predicted proteins | sample BarGraIncub1131A_FD_184503 | JGI IMG/M metagenome (GOLD analysis project Ga0209125, IMG submission 184503) | Arctic peat soil microbial communities from Barrow, Alaska - Barrow Graham LP Incubations 11-31A (SPAdes) (version 2) | ecosystem: Environmental > Terrestrial > Soil > Wetlands > Peat... | reverse complement strand
GCCCGCTCCCACCTCGTCGCTGAAGGAGAAGAGGTCGAGTTCGCGGCCGAGCTTCCGGTGGTCGCGCTTCTTCGCCTCCTCGATCCGGGCGAGGTACGCGTCCAGTTCCTTCTTGTCGGCGAAGGCGGTGCCGTACACCCTCTGCAGCATGGGGCGCTTCTCGTCGCCGCGCCAGTAGGCGCCCGCGATGGAGGTAAGCTTGAAGGCCTTGATGAGCGAAGTCTTGGGGAGATGCGGTCCGCGGCAGAGGTCGGTGAAGTCCCCCTGGGTGTAGAGCGAGACAACCTCCGCGCCGAGGTCCGTGATCAGCTCGACCTTGTAGTCCTCGCCCATCCCCTTGAAGAGGGCGATCGCGTCAGCGCTGGAGAGCTCGGAGCGAACGATCTTCAGGTCGGCCTTGGCGAGCTCGCGCATCTTGGCTTCTATTTTTTCCAGATCTTCCGGGGTGAAGGGATGATCCACGTCGAAGTCGTAGTAGAAACCGGTCTCGATGGAGGGGCCGATGGTGACCTTCGCCTGCGGGAAGAGGGCCTTCACGGCCTGGGCCATCAGGTGCGAGGTTGAGTGCCGGATGATGGTGAGGGCCTCGGGGCTTTTCTCCGTGACGATCTCCACGCGGGCGCCGTCGAAAAGCGGCGTGAAGAGGTCGACCAGGTTGCCGTCGATCTTCCCGGCGATGGCCGCCTTGGCGAGCCCGGTACCGATGGAAGCGGCGAGATCGAAAATCGTTGCCCCATCCTGCAGGGTTCTTTCGGAGCCATCCGGAAGCTTAACCTTTATCTCATTCATCACAAAGCCCCTTTTGACAAACAGTCCTTTGAACAAACAGAAAGAGGCACCGAAAACTCGATGCCTCCGTCGAACCTCGTACTGAAGGTTATTTTCTGATGGTAGGCGCGGGCGGTTTCGAACCGCCGACCCCTAGCGTGTCGAGCTAGTGCTCTACCCCTGAGCTACGCGCCTGCTTTCCTGCTTCGTGCAACTCGAACTTTTTACCAATTCCGGCAGCCAAAGTCAAGGCTTTTGTTTTCTTCACTCTTTTTTTTCTCATTGGGGGTGCCGAACCGGGAACAGGGCACATGGAAGCCCGAATCCGAATGCCAGAGCCTCCCCCTGCGGGGCACTTTTCCTGAGGTCGCTGGGGCGAGCAATAACAACGTAAAAGCAGCGTTACCTCCTTTGGCGCCCAATCCGGCATGGCCAGTATTGAAGGACTTCGCAAGCCTTGGGCACTCCATCAACCGTTATCTCGTTGAGACAGCTGGCAGGGGTCGGACACTTCGCTGTGATGCCATGATGGAGGTTCAAGATTTTTGTCATCCCGGCAAAATAAGGAATAACTTGCTGCAAGGAAGATAATGTGTACGGGCAGCATGGTTCTGTTACCGCTAGGCAGTTGAAAACCAATCAGATCATAGGGGGTGCCCAAGTAAATAACGACTAGCCCACAAAAATAGGACATTCCAGCAAGGCTGCAAAAAAGAGTTACGATGCCCGGACGTCTGCCCGCACGTAACGTGAAAACCAGAGAAAGCAGTAAGATGCCTAAGCTCAGGTTTATATTATAAGTGACATATAACTGCTTTAATATAATCGGCAAAGACCCGTCGGTTAAACGAACCGAAATCTTATCCAGCCAATTCAAACCAACATGTAGATCATTTTGCAAACCGAACCTAAGTTTTATCCGTGCCCAAAGGAAAAAACCGGAAACTGAAAGCGAAAAAAGCAGTAGGCACTCATAATGTCGGATAAGGTTCGCGGCTCTGAACCCGTCCTTTTTGATAAGGGCGGAAAACGCTATCAGAACAGCAAGAATCAGGCAATATAGGGTTCCTTCGTTTTTCAGTTGTAAGATCACCCCTATGAAGAGTATTCCGGATATTAAGTCGAGACGGTTCTTTTTATCGAGCCATCTCCCCCAAAAGAAAGTGGCCAGCCCGGCATAAAGAGCGAAATAACCATCCATATAACCGTTTTTCAACCACTCCCAGGTACATACCAATGGGGCTGCAATGAAAACGAGATGCCACCATTTCTCTCTCAGAACGGAAATAAGACATAAAATGGCCGGCACCAGCAGAGCTGCAAGGCTCATCTTGGGAAGATATTCGTTCCAGTAACCGGCAACAAGAGCAATTTGGGCGGCAAGAACCGGGATCAGCCCCGGGTAATCCGGGTGCGAGAACACTATGGAAGGGAGGGACCAATTTCCTCCAGCATAGACAGACTCCTGGTAAAAAATCATTTTAGCGTGGAAAAACCAGACCGATCGGGCATCCCAACAATTAAGGGGTTCAATAAGCACGATGAACAGGCAAGCGGTACACAGGGCGGCAAGTATTGCAAACCAGCCAGGTGCAATTATAGGAGGAAGTCCCTTTGCTCTGGAGACTACAAAATGCATGAATCCGACAAACGACAAAACACAACCGAACATCAGTGACATCCGTATGTTTGCGATTGACAAAACAAGGATTTGGTTTAATACAATTCCGAAAACCAGAATGTTGCCTAAGAGCTGTAGGCGGTCCGAGTCATTATACGCCAAAATTTCGCTTTTTATGCCTCGGCAAACCGGAAACAACAAACAGCCAAGCCCGAACAGATACGGGAACATGAGACTAACGGCGGCTAGCAATTCGGATTCCTTTCTCGACCCTTAACGTGACAATACCGCTCGGCAGAGCTTCTTTGGAATATGAAACTAATACATCGGCAGAATCCGTCACTATGATCGGATATACACCTTCAGTTAGTGGTTGAGCTATAAACCTGTTTTTGGCAATGGCCGGTGAGATGCTTATGGATTTGACACGGTTAGTTCTTAAAAAGTTGACTACAAACTGCACCCGTTCGGGGAGAGCTTCCTTTTCTCCGCTATGGGGTGTTGCAAGGTTGTCCAACAGCGTACCTATGCTGCCGGATCTGTACGCCTCCCAATTGACTGCTAAAGCAACGAGCACTATGAGAACCACACCAGCAATGAATTTACAATTGGATCGAAAACCATTTAATTTCACAAATACCGCCCTATCTTTCCGAGAAGTTGCTTGTTGACAATCGGACCTGAAAAAGAATAATGGAATCAACCACTGCGACCAGTCAGCCATGGACAGGCTATCAGCGAAGGCGTCCTGGCTTCCGGCGCTGAAGCTATGCAGGCACGGCTTTATTCTCCTCGTGGTACTCTCCTTCGGCATTTACGTCCCAGATATTGCTCTTGTCGGTGCGGCCTGAGATGATGTTCTCCACCGCGGCCATGGCCGTCAGCATGGAGTGGTCGGCGTTGTTGTAGCGATGCATGCCGTTGCGACCGACCAGGAACAGATTGGAGAAGCGATCGGTATAGCCGCGCACCACATCGAAATGCTGATAGCTGCCGAAGTAGGCGGGGTACGCCTTGGGCATCCGCAGGACGGTCCAGTCAAGTACTTCATCCGCATCTATGATCCCGAGACTGGCTAGTTCGGCGATGGCGAACCCTCCGAGCTCGGGGTCCGGCATGGACCAAAGCTCATCCCCCTCAGTGCAAAAGTATTCCAGTCCGAGCCACACCGTTTTTGGATCGTGCACAAGATAAGGGCTCCAGTTATTGAAGATCTGCAGCCTGCCGAGCCTGACCTCCCGCTCCTGAATGTAGATCCAGTTGTCTGGCACCAGCCCGTTGCTGGTGTTTCGAGCGGTTTGGTTGCTGATCTTCAATTTCTTGAGCAGCAGGCCGACTGTGATGAAATCCCGGTACTGGAGGCCGGCAGCCACCTCCTGGACGGGTGCGGGCACCGCAGGCCCCATGGCGGCGATCAGCTCCCGCACCGGCATACTCGAAAAGAAGTACTCCCCGGCATGGCGAGCGACCTCGCCGGTCCGCTCGTCCTGGACCTGGACGGCCGTCACCCGGTCTCCGGCGGTTTCCAGCCCCACCACCCTCACCTGACGGACGACTGTGCCGCCGTGTCGCTCCACCTCGGCGGCGGTTTTCTCCCACATCTGTCCGGGTCCCAGCTTGGGGTACAGGAACTGCTCGATAAGGCTCGTTTCCACCCGCTTCTGGCTTAAGTCGTCATTTTTCCTCATCACCTTTTGCACAGCGTGAAGCAGGCTCTTGGTGACTGACAATCCCTTGATACGCTGGGCTCCCCATTCGGGTCCGATCTCCCGGCAAGGTGCCCCCCAAACCTTTTCCGTGTAATCCTTGAAGAAGGTGAGGTAAAGTTCCCGGCCGAAACGGTTGATAAAGAAATCCTCCAGCGACTTTTCTTCCCGGATCGGTGACAGTCGGACCCGCAGATAGCTCAGGCCGATCCTCAGGATGCGGGCGAGCCCCAGATTCGTCACTGTGTCGGCGGTGAGGCTGATGGGGTAATTGAAGAACCTGCGCAGAAAAAAGATCCGCGACAGGCGGTCGCGTAGCAGCAGGACGCCGTCAGTTTCCTGCGGGTCGGGTGCAGGAACGCTCACCGTCTCGTTTGCCCGGAGAGGACGCAGCCTGCACTCGACCGCCAATGGCACCGCGCGGCCAAGCTGACGGTCGTCCCGCGCAGGTGCGCCCTGAAGGGGCAGGATATTCTGCCACCACTGCATGACCCTATCGGACTTGGAAAAGAACCGGTGGCCGCCGATATCGATGCGATTCCCCTTGTACGCTACGGTCTTGGAGATGCCGCCGATCTCATCGGTCATCTCGAAGACCAGCGGCACGATGTCGGTCTTGTCGAGTAACTCGTAGGCAGCGGTAAGTCCGGCCGGTCCGGCTCCGATAATAATGGCAATTTTGGGCAACACGAGAGCCTCTTTCCAATCTTATGTGGTGGTAAACGCTGGATGATGCCCCGCCGGCATCCTCAAACTCGATCCATCTGGCAATCGCCTTCAGTTCACGGGTAAAAATCAGCGGTGCGCCTTGGTAACCAGCAAGGCTTCACAAGCCTGGACCACCTTTGCGACTGCGACTTCCTTAAGGCAGATTCCGTCTCTTGGGCAGGGCGGCGTGGTGCCGAAACGTGAACAGGGAGCACAGGGGAGCCCGGCAGCCAGCACGACGTGCAGCTCACCTTGGGGGCCCCACTTCTTCACGTCGCTTGGGCCAAAGAGCGAAACCGTGGGCGTCCCAAGCCCTGCCGCAATATGCAGCAACCCTGAATCGCCACTGACGAGCGCACTCCCCTTCCCGATCAGCGCGGCGCTACCCGCAAGCGAGCTCCTGCCGGCAAGATCCAGCACGCGTCCCACTGTCGCGAGTTCCCGCGAAACACGGCGGCTGTCTTCCCCCCCGACGACGACCACCGCGATTCCCCTGACGGCTAGCAGCGAAACCAGCTCGCGGAAGTTGTCCAAGCCCCACTGCTTTTGCTGGGTACTCGCGCCAGCGAAAACGGTCACAAAGGGGCGCCCCGAGAGAGGCGTCAGAAGCCTGTCGGCCTCCGCAACGGCCGCGGGAGGCAACTCAAGGAAAGGGAGAGCGATCTGGAGCGGGACCGCTATACCGAGCGGCTCAAGAAGGTCAAAAAAGGAATACGGTTCGTAGCGGTCCTGGGCGTAGCAGACGGGATGGGTAAAAAGACGCGCTCTGTCATTGGTGGCGAAGCCTATCAGGGTCGCTGCGCGGGTCAGGCTGGCGATGACCGCGGAGAGCCGGTACCACTGCTCGGTGTCGATGACCACGTCATAGCTGCCGCGCAGCACTGCGGCAATCCCCAAGGCGCAATCGTAGCAATGGACCGCGCGGATGCCGGAGGCAAGCTTGAATGCGGCGGCGTTTCTCTTCTCCGCCAAGACGTCGATGGAGCAGCCGGGAATGGCAGCCTTCAGCGCCCTCAATGCTGGCACGAGAAGTACGGCGTCGCCGATGCCGCCGGGGCGGATGAAGAGCACCTGCCGGGGAACGGGAACGGGCCGCGGCCGTGCGGCGGGAAGAGCCGCAGTGACAACGCTCCCCGCCAGCCGGTCAATGAGCTTGATAAGCCTGATCTTCATGGAAATCCACACCCTGCCCTAAAACACAAGTCCCTCATAATGTAGTCGGATTGAACATTACCACTTGGCTTTGCTGCGCAAAAATATGTAAACGGGGCCGTCTTGCTGTTCGGAAACAAGTAAAGGCTCATAACCGTACACCTCGGGATTCTTGAGAAACCTCTCAAAGAAGGCCTGTTCTTTTTTGTACTGTTGTGTCCCGGTCAGCCATGCATCAACGATGACCAAGTCGTTTTCCTTCGATTTAACAAGAGCTTCATAGGACGAGCCCTTCCGAACTTCCATATTACTTGTGCTTTGTCCGCGCCCCGGGATGGCAAAAGACAGCAAAGGATAGGGAAAAACGCCCAGAGCATTCACGGGTGTCTTTCCAACCTGTGCTAATTTCTCTCGCAAAGACAGGACGAGATCTTTATGCTTATGAGCGGCGCCGTTTAGCGAAGAAGTAAAAACGGGACTAACGAAAACAAAGGATAGTAGCACAGACAGGCATATCATGGTCCTGCGATTGCGCATAGTGCTATATCTTGAAATAAGTGCTGCAGGCCCCCAAAACAGCAGTGGAATGACCGATATCCAGTAATGGGGAGCGGGTATAAGAAGAAGTAAGGCCGTCACGGATACCGCAGCCAGGCTGGCAATAAAAAACAGGCTATCTGTTTTCCATAACTGGCTTGGCTTAAACTTGGAGAATTTTGTGGTTAGCAACCAGATGCCGCCCATGGCAATCCCAAGACACATCACTATCTGCTCGGCCCAAAGCAGGTAGTAACCGTGCAGCTGTCGCCCTTTGGCCAGCCCGCCGGCTGCCAACCCGGTAGGCAGAATGGTGCTGTGGGTCGGCAGCAGGTAGTGAAGATGAGCGAGGTTGTAGCTGGCGTTCAGAAAAAAATACCTGGCAATCTCAAGCGGATTTACCGAAACCGCCCCCGAAAAACCGGAAGCTCCCGGAAAGGTCGTATTCATTACCGTGTCGAATTCGGTCATCGGCTCCAGACCGAGCCCGGGGTCCCTGGCAACCAAAAACCCGGTGTAACACTGTTTAAGCCCCAGGAAAAGGTAGTTATCCAGGTAGTGAAATAGCTGGCTTGCAGAGTTCCTATGGTGAGCTGAGAGTGCCACGGCTCCCGCCGGGATCAGGACGGCCCCGGCGGCGGCGCCCAATTGCACTAACCGCTTCCCTGACCACCCCTCGCCTTTAAGCTGCACGCACCAGAGTGCGCCTCGCTGGGCGCCTATCAGGGCCAACAGCAACAGGTATTCAACACGTGCACTGGCAGCTGCAAGCAAAATGACGAGGGAAAGCAACTTAGCGCCTTTTCGGAAGTCGGAGAGCCACAGATAACCGGCGAAACAGGCGAGAGCAAAAGCAAAGAGACTGATATTGGCGTACTGAATGACAGGAGTGGTCAGTAGGTTAAGATTCCACAGCAAGGCCATGGCGAAGGCGCCAAAGGGAGAGACCGAGTTAAGGGAGGACAAAAGGAGAAACAGTCCGGCAACCGAAAGCAGGGAAGCTGTGAAGCGGAGACAGTAATACGCGACGATGGGGTCCTGATCCACGAATTTGTAGCAAAGGAGGTAGCAATCAAGGTAAACGTTGCGGGAAAAACTTCCCTCTTGAAGTAGGCTGTACGACTGCCCGACATAGCTCGACTCGTCGCCTAACGGAACATCTGAATTCCAGATCCCGTAGTTGGTTCTTGCTACGGCGACTACCAGTAGCAGCATCAAAAGACACAAGACAATCTGCTTAGCGCGTCTCTCGTTCAATACCGACATCCTCATATGCATGGCGAGCCATCACGCTTCCCACTTGTCGCGACTCACCGACCGGCAAAGGAGCGTCGATCGGCCGTCCGGTGCAACGCCTGTTGAATCCTTGGGGTTGTCCCCATGGTGACGGCTAGGAAATCACATCTTCAACGACGACCTGCAGCCGCCGGGCAAACTGAGCCGGGCCCCAGGCCGCAGCACGGGCCCGTCCCCGTTCGACAAGCTGCGTACAAAGGAAGTCATCGGTCCAGAGCCGCCGGATGCATCCGGCGAGGTCTTCCACCGAATCCGGATCGAAGAGCAGCGCGGCGTCGCCTGCCTGCTCGGGCATCCCGTACCGCTTCGATATGGCCACCGGGCATCCGGCCGCGAATGCCTCCAGAGGCGGGATGTTGGTGGGGCCGAAGAAGGTGGGCATCACCAGGGCACGGGCTCTGCGGTACAGCTCCGGCATGTCAGCGTCCGGAACGTAGCCAAGGAAATGCACGTCGTCCCGCAACCCGAGCGCCTCCACCTGGGCCACGACCGCAGGGTAGGCGTTTTTTAGCGATCCAGCAAGAACCAGTTTCAGGTCGGGAAGCTCTTTTTTCAGGCGCGAGACGGCACTGACCAGGCAGGCATGGTTCTTGTGCTCCCAGAATTGAGCGGGGTAAAACAGGAACTTCACCGGGAGCTGATAGCGCCCATCGAAGCCGGGGGCGACCGTTGCCTCCCAGTCGCGAGGCGGCGCGATAAAGGGAAGCACGTGGATGCGCTCCTTCCTGAGCCCGTAAGATTCCATCACCTGGCGTGCTCCGATCTCCGAGTCCACCAGCACCCCCCTCGCCCAGGTGCAGATAGAGCTGTATTGCGCCTCGCGGATCCGGAATTCCCGGCGCGTCCCCACCTCGGGGAAACGGCGCTCGTAGCGGTGCATCAGGTCATGGATGCTGATGAGGGCGGGAACCGCGAACTCACAGCCGCGGGTGTCCTGGGAGGGAAAGATCCAGAGATCGCAGCGCTGCCGCAGAAGATCCTGCGCCATGGGATGGAACAGGGGATTGATAGCCCGCCAAGGACCGAGCGGCAGGCCGAGCTTATGCCAGATAAAGCCGACACCTCGCCCGAAAATCCCCTGGCGAATCTGAAATCTTTCCAGCGCGTAGTCCTGCAGATAGTCCTGCCAGAGCCTGGAGGTATACCCCACCACGACCGAAAAACGGTCCGGGGGAAGAGCCGCCACGGCCTCGAGTACGGCCTGGTTGTACTGGAAGGTGCCACCGCCGCCAGGCTCTACATCCAGGAAAAGACCGATCCGTTTCATCCCTGCACCACGCAACAGACGCCCCAGGTATCAAGACCGGGAGGGTTGCCGGTCATCCACTCGGAAGCGGCAAAAAGCTGCAACCCGGCCTGTTTCAGATGGATCTCCAGTTCGGGAAGAAAGAGGTAGCGCATCCGGTGCGTCTCGCGCAGTTGCTCGCTGGTGCCCCCGCCTTTCTGGCGCACGATGACCTGGTAATTCACGTCGACCAGGTTTTCGTTCGGGTGCAGGACAGGCTCCGCGATGCGCACCACCTCCGTCTCCTCGTCCTCCAGCCGCTTGACTCTCACTACCGGAGGATCGCTCAGGACCGCCGGACCGTACCAGCAGTCAAAGATAAAGATGCCGCCGGGCCTGAGATGTGCCCTGACCGTCGCGAGTGCCGCGCCGAGATCCTCGTTGGAACTCTGGTAACTCATGACGTGGAATAGGGAGAGGACCACGTCGAAGCCGGTGCCGAGCCGAACGGTGCGGATATCCCCATGATGGAAGGTAGCCGACGGCGACGGCTGCGACCTGGCGGCTGCCAGCATCTCTTCCGAGCGGTCGACGCCGGCCACCCGATAGCCGCGCTCGGCAAGCAGCAGGGCATGACGCCCGGTGCCGCAGCCAAGATCGAGCAGGCTCTCGGCCGAAGAGAGATGGGTGCGGATGAGGCCATCGACGTAGGCAGCCTCGCCGGAGTAGTCCTTGTCGCGGTACAGCAGGTTGTAATAACGCGAATACGCTCCGAATACAGTCATGACGTCACCTTTCCGGGGCCTTCCTCGCCAAGTCCGTTATCCGCCAAAAGCCCCGTTAGCGCGGCCGCCACCGCGACGAGCTGAACCTCGGTCAGGGCGAGACCGCTCGGGAGATAGAATCCGCGGCGTGCCAGCCGTTCCGCTACAGGGTAGGTTTCCCCGGCAAAAAGTCCCATCTTCCGGAATACCGGCTGTTCATGCATGGGCCAGAAAAACGGGCGGGTGCCGATGCCGAGAGCGCCCAGCCGCTGCATCGCCTGTTCGGGGTCCATACCGGCATCATCATCTAGTACCACGCCATAGACCCAGTAGATATTGTCGGCATAGTGAGTCGCCGAAAGCGGCAACTGCAGTCCCCTCGTTTCGGCAAGGAGTTCGGTGTATCTCTGCCCTATGCGCCGTTTGCGGAGTGCGAACTCATCCATTCGCTCAAGTTGCGCCAGCCCCAGGGCGGCCTGCAGGTTGGTCATCCTGAAGTTGAAGCCGAGCTCCTCGTGCACGAAGCGCTTATGCGGCTGAAAGCAGAGGTTGCGCAGTGAGCGGCAACGTTCAGCAAGAGCGGCATCGTCAGTGACAACAATCCCGCCTTCGCCGGTGGTGACGAGCTTATTGGGGTAAAAACTGAAGGTGCTGAGATCTCCGAAACTGCCGCACGGCTTGGCGTTGCAGCTTAGGCCGTGGGCTTGGGCGGCATCCTCGATGACCCTGAGACCGTGACGCCGCGCCAGTTCAAGAACCGGCGCCATGTCCACAGGCAGCCCGTATATGTGCACGGCCATGATGGCGGATGTCCTGGCGCTGATCTTCTCCTCGATCGCCCCGACATCCATGTTCCTGGTCGCAGCGTCGGCATCCACCAGCACTGGGATCAGTCCTGCGCGGACAACGGCCGCCGCGCACGAGATAATGGTGAAGCTCGGCATAATGACCTCGCTTCCCGTCGGGAGCTGCAGGGCGGCAACGGCGGCCTCAAGGGCGGCGGTGCCGTTGCAGACGGCGATGCCGTATTTCCTGCCGACCCGGGCCGCAAACCCCTCTTCAAACGCCCTGACAAACGGCCCCTCCGACGAAATCCACCCCGTATCGATGCACTCATTCAGGTATTTCTTTTCGTTGCCGTCCAGAAGCGGCTCGTTCACAGGGATAAAGCCCATCAATCCTCCGGAAGCACGACGTTTTCGACGCTGACTCCATCGAACCTGGTCTTGTCTAGGTCCCCGGAATAGGGCCCCTGCTTCACCTCGATCATCTCAAGCTCCTCGAGAGCCTCCATCCCGTGACCGCCCGAGGCAAGCAGAATGACATCGCCGGCGCTCAAGATGCGGCTTTCGAGATAGGTCCGGTCATCGGCATAAAAGTCGACCCGCAGCCGTCCCTTGCGGATGAAGAGGACTTCCTGGGTAGACACCACCTCCCTGACAACCGGGTTATGGACATGAGCATCGATGACTTTGCCGGCGGGGTGCAGCATGTAGGCGAGCTGCTGGGAGAAATCGTCGGGGGTAAAGAAATGGATGCCGGGCGCAGATGAGGTATGGGGGATAATTATGGCAATGAGCTTTGTTTTATCGGTGATTTGTTCAATCATGGTCTGTCCTTGCTGGAGCTACCCCAGTTTTGCATCAAAAACGGCGTCATTGGCCAGCCAGTCGTCTATCTCGACCAGGCGGCGGAATTCCGAATCACGGAACAACTTCCAGTCATACACGTTTCTCTTGTAAAGATACGCGAAGCGGGCGGGGACGAAATGCCAGGACTCCCTGCCCGACAGTATGCGCGCGGCCAGTACGAGCGTCATTTTGAGCAGTCCGACGCTGTTTCTCAGCGCCATTTCCGGCAGGATCCTGCTTCTGTCACGGTGCTCGCGGTAGGCGGTATAGGAATCACAATAGCCCTGGTTGCCGATTCTTTTGATCAGATAGCGAAGCGTCATCCTGGACGCCGGGATTATGTGGTGGATCACAGATCTCGAGGTGTAGGCGAACTTGTAACCGGCCTTGGCCAACCTGATGCCGAGCCCGGTCTCCCCGTCTCCGACCCAGACGCCGGCGGTATTCTCAGGATTAAAGCCACCGCACCGGAAGAACGCCTCGCGCCTGACCGCTTCATGACAGCTATATACCATATCGATTGCGGAGACTATTAAATCTTCGGGCTTATCCTCCAGGGTCAGGCTTAAATTAACGTTGACGAGATGCTTTCTTACCCATTCGGGCGGCGGATGGTCAAATTTGCCGACAATTTTCCCAGTCGCCGAAGCGATCTCCGGATCAAGATCGAAAACCTTGACGATCTCCGTGAGCAGCGCAGGGTCGGCGATCATGTCGTCGTCGGTGAAATACAAAATGTCGCCACGTGCCAGTTTGGCCGCGCTGTTGCGGGCGTAATGCACCCCCTGCCGCGCTTCGAACAGGTATTTGACCGGCAGGGCCGGATCCCCGGCATATCGCGCAGCCAGTTGCCGAGTGGCGTCGGTAGAATTATTGTCCGCCACTATGATCTCGTAGCGGTCCTGCGGATAATCCTGGGCCAGGAAGCTGTCCAGGGTCAGGGGCAGCAGGTGCGACCGGTTATAGGTCGGGATGATTATAGAGACAAAAGGGCTAGGCGTCATGGGAAGTTTCACCTAGTCGTGTCCGGCACTGCTCTCCTGCAGTTATCTTCACTCTATCCTCGACGGCATTACAGTGGTAGCAGGCCTCGACATACTCAAGACCATACAGCTCACGCAGTCTGCGCCGGACTACATGTACCGGTTCGGCGAACAAGTCCACATGATCCTGCGCGTTGGACGGGAAAAGACCGAGCTTTTCACCATGCGCAGAGCGCGGACACACATACACCACAGCATCCAATAGTGTTTTACAGATGTCTGTGCAGTTGCCGTAAACGTTCCTCACCCACTGCGGAGAGTAGTCCCTGCGATGAACTTCCCCCATGTCATCCCAGATATAGTTACTGGTGGTGAAGTTTGCTATGCCGCGCTGGTCGAATAACTCCTGGAGGCGCAAAAGGTCAGGGGTGACTTTTCCGTAGTCACTGATGTAGACACTTGCCTTGTCATGCTGCAGCGCCGAAAGCAGTTCCTCGTTGGGAATGATGGTGCCGTTGGTGACCACCTGCACCTGCCCCAGCCTGTCCTGTCCGGTGCAGTAGCGGACGATGCCTGCAAGCTCCCTGTGCAAAAGAGGCTCGCCGCCCAGAATACGGAAGCAATCCACAAAATCGACACAGCCAAGCAGTCTCTCGATGGATGCCACCAGCTGTCCTGCATCAAAGTCGCGCGGTTTCCGGTAATACTGCATGAGGTTAGCGCATTTGGTGCATCTTAGTGAACAGCGCGCCGTGATGCACAGTTCCAGATAGGGCATGATGAAACATTTGCTTTCCCGTCCGAAGTCCAGCAAAGCCCTGACAAGACACACCAGCCGGTAAAGGCTCACGGGCAACAGGCGGGCCATGCCCCCTTTTTGCTGCAGGTAATAGGCAGCATACATTCTCCAGGAAACCGATTTCTCGTAGGACGCCGGCATAAGCTACGGTTCCTTCGTGAACACGAGCAACTTTCTGGTGCTGCAATCGGAGTCCATCACTTTGCAAGATCTGAAAAACTTGAGCCCCGCGGCAATGGCAATTTCCATGCGGTAGGTGTCACGGCTAAATTTCTGCAGGTTTTGGAAAAATGGCGGATCGCCCTGTATCAGCTCGTCATCGATGGAGACAAATTCGAGTACCAATAGCTGCGCCGTCAGATCAGAGAGGACTTTCATGACCTCGCCAATCTCCTTGCCCATGCCGAGCACCAGGTGATGGATCAGCCCTAAGCATAAGACCATCTCCGACTTCAAGCGCCGGGTAGCCGTGGAAAAAAGCGGATTCGTCCCGGGATCCCGTCCACCGAAAGGGCACTCCAAGTTCTGGGTGCCGAATATCTCCCTGGTCAGCTGGTCAAAAGACAGCACCAGAGGAAGGATGGGCAGCTTGTGCTGCCGGGCAAAAAGGAACAGCGAGTCGATGCAGGATTCGTCGATATCGGTGGCAATTACCGAGGCGCCGAGTTTCGCTGCGAGGATGGAGAACCAGCCCGTATTTGCGCCGAGGTCAAGGACGGTGCCGGGCCGGCAGGAATCCAGAAGCCTGCGGACGCTCTTCTGTTTGGCATTCCAGGGTGACTGATCCTCAAAATCGAAATCCTCCTTCTTGTTTTCGTAATAAGAGAGGTAGTCGCTCCTCGGCGGAGTTACCTCCATGCCGGCCACTTGCTCTGAAAGCCTGGCGATGAACTCGTTGAACCCGGGAGACTGCCGCCGGCCAAGAAGTCCGGCGATTTTCGCGATCTGCCGGCTGTGCGCCGGAAGAAGTGGCGATACCAGGTTTAGCAGCGGTGCCAAGGGACCCGGCGCGACCGCGGCCGGCAGTGAAACAGCCCCAAGGTCCCGCCATTGCGGCTCGCCTCCCGCGCAGTTGCACGCCTTTTCCGACAGCAGGGTCCGCGCTAGCGCATGTTTCTTGATCGCCATGGCGGTTAGCGGTATCAGGAGATAGGGGACAAACATCTTGTCGAATACGGCAAAGCGCGGATCCGAGTAGCTGGTCCCATCCATCAGCCATTTTTCATCCCGCAGTTTATCCTGGAAAACAAGGGAAGAGAAATCTACAAAGACCGGTTCCGTGTGTAAAAAAAGCACGTTACTGGGCAGTGCATCCTTGAGAGTCAGTTCCGACGCGTCCAGGTCCTCGAACAAGCGCAAATGGAACAGCACGGCGCACTTGAACATGCTGGCCGTCCATTCGTAGGGGTATGAAATGATGTGCTTGCGATGGGTCAGACTGGCCGCGGAACGGTCAATCTGCGTCGCAACAATCCCTTTTTCATCCAGGTGGTGTTCCTGGTAGGTTGCATAAATATGGGCAATTTCGTCAAAGTATTCGGGACGGATCTTTCTCAGCACGTAGCTGTCCGCATCATACAAAACGCTTCTGTCATCGTACCCCATAAGAAGGGGCATCTCGGCATCAGAATTCATGGAATAGGTTCTCTGTTCTGTCCGGGAGCAGTAGTTGGCGGTGCGCCGCGCATTATGACATCCGTGCCATTTACGATGCCATCGCAGATGCACTCCATGACGGCATTTTTGCCCGGCAAAAGTTCATCGAGCCTCGTCACATCGACATCTCCCCAGTGCCGTTCATTCTTATTGATCATATCAATCGGTACTTGCCTCTGCACAAAATAGGAATAGGCATACTGCCGCGCGAGCTTTACCTGCCCCTCGCTCAGGTGTGCGAGCTCTTTGCAAGCCTCAAGAACCGACAAGTAGTCCGTTTTGCTTGCGGGTTCGACGCTAAAGCCCTTGCCGGAAAAATGGGCATTCCCGGCGACGATGACAGGTTTCCCCAGCAGGGGCAACTCCACCCCGCAAGTCCCGAATATGGTAATCCCCGCATCTATAAGCTGGTAAATTCCGAAGGAATTGACGACAGAATCGGACCAGATAATTTTGATATGCCCGGGAAGGGATTGAAACTTCTGTTTGATTATGTCATCGGTGGTAAAAAGACTCTCTTCGCTTTTTTCGGCCGGGTGTATCCGTATTATCCAGTTCACATCGGTGATCGCTGCCATTTTATTAATAGACTCAATGACCCACTGATTTGCCGTCTCGAACAGCATGGTTGAACAATCAAAACAGGCATCCCAGCTTACATGGGTAAAAAGGCACACTATCGGGTTGTCGTTATCTATGCCGAGAGCCTTCTTCAGGAGAGCGGGGTCTTCAGGTTTTGATACTATGGCGATGTCCCGTGCCTTTGATTTGAAATATCGGTTATGGATAAACTCATCAAGACTCTGGTTCTCCTTTTCAGACAACGGCGCTTCCAGCCGCTCTTGCCATGCGGTCAGGGACATCCCCCGCATGTCGAGCTTGTTGGCCGTTTTGGGAACCGTAAAGTAATGCATGGAATCCGCGAAACCGCTGGTCCAGCTGATGGTATTGGTTCCCTTCGAGTATCCAAGTGACATGGGTGGGGCATAGTCAACGTAAATCCCGTGAGATGTCAGTATGCTGACAGGGTTGGATTCCCGAATCATCTCGCTTGCCAAATAACTGTTAACCAGGGCGGCATAAAAATACTTTCTATATACCCTTTCGTCCTCTTTTTTGAGTTCCGACACATCGACCATGTATCCCTTCATATATCTGTTGGTCGAACTCAAAGCCAATTCGCCTACTCTTACTCCCAAATATTCATACGGGAGTATTCCCGTGATCTCTATCGTTTCGGATAACCGGCTGAATTCTTCTCTTTTCCCCTGGTCGACGTAATCGCCTACAACCGAGTAATCGAGACAGTATTTGTCAGCCATATCCTTCATTTCCGCAAGACAGCCGGGACAACGCTTGCTCCAGGATTCGATTGCTTCGTTTTGTTCAAGCCCCCTTTGAATACAGGCTTCCGGAACCCCGTCGCAAAGCACGCACCGGGCGCCGTACCCCCTTACCTTCAATGCGAGAGAGAAAATCGCATTTTTTGCAAGAATCAAGGAGAAACCGCCCAGTTCCCAGATCAGAACCGTTGGCGAGGCTTCCCTGTGTAAGGAATTGGCCGCCAGGAAGTCGGACAGGCTTCTGGTAAAACCGGTGTCACCGGACAGCATTTTCTTCATTTTTTTAAAAGTTTTGCCTAGATCCATGTTCAAATTACCCTTACCGTTTTTCCATTGTTAGCATCGCGTTCACGACGCTTCGTTTATTTCACGAGGTGCCGGCCCAGGGCGAAAGCTTCGGCTGCCTGTACCCCGACCGAGGCGCCCCTCCACCGGGCCAGATGTTCCACCGCTTCCAGCGAACGCGGATGCGGCCAAGGACGCATTTCCGTACGATAGGCATCGAGCGCCGCCATCTTGTCAATCAGGGTTTCCGATACGTCCACATACCAGTCTGGCAGAAACGGCGTGGCAGAAATCGCAGGCCGCCATTCGGTGCTGGACGCGATCTCGAAGAACAGCAGTGTCTGCACAGTTTGAGAAGGGAGCGGACGGCATGCCGCTATAACCGCCTCATGGATACGGCGGTGGTCTATGTTCACATCTCCCGCGTGGTGGGTGTAAACGATTTCCGGCTCAAAAGCTATGACATATTTTTCAATCAGCTTCACGATATCCAGCAGATCAACCGAATCCATCCGGTTATCAGGGAAATCATGCAGTTCCAGCGATGCGGCACCGAGGATATCTTTAGCGCTTCGGGCAGCCCTGGCGAGCCCGGATAGTTCCTCATCCCTGAGAAGGCGATCGCGCCGGTCATCGCGACTCGTTGCGCCTTCAACAAGGATCACAACATGGACCGAATCTCCGGCTTTTGCATGTTTGGCAATGGTGGCACCGCAACCCAGCACCTCGTCATCGGGATGGGCGACAACAACGAGAATCGACTTACCCATGAATGGTTCCTTTGATCTTCAATTGGGCCTCAGACCGTAAATCGGCTCATTCAGGCAATGATGCAACAAAATTCCAGACGGCGGAAACGTGATTATCCCCGGCAGGTATTTCCCTGCGCACTGTCTTGTGCTCAAGCGACTGGAACTGAAAACCCGAAAAGAGCTGTTCCAGATGGGCCTGGTCCGAGAAGTGAACACGCCCGACTCCGGCGAAGGTTCCCTTTGCAACATCTCTTCGTGTATAGACGTCTTCAACTTGTTCGCCCGCACTGTAATCAGAGTGTTCTGTGGAAAACCAATCGATCCCGATAAACTTTGAGCCAGGTTTGAGACGGGCCTTTAACAGAGCAATGGCGTCCTTGATTGCAGCCGTCGTGTTATGGGTGAGCGACGCCCGGTCGACTACCAGGTCAAAATGACCGGGGGCAGTGATTTCCTTGGTGAAATCACCGACAACGATGCCACTCTTAAGCTCCGGGAATCTCCGCCAAAGCCTCCCCACTATTTCCTCACTTCCTTCAATGGCATGGTATTCCATCCCCATGGCAGTGAAAAAAGGGATGTTGGCCCCCGCTCCGCAACCAAGCTCAAGTACGCGATATCCGGGGCGGTCCGGGCGGCCATATCTCATGACATGGCTTACCAGATCAGACCAGGGCCAGACACCCAAATGCGTACCGCTCAGTTACCTGTCATTCCATTCCCGTGAAAACCCCATATCAGCCAGCGACCTCCGCAGTTAAACCATATCCACCGACATTCATCCATAAATCCAGCACGCTCATATGGGACAGGAAGTCACCCCACATTTGCCTGTAGACCGGATGCTCGTAGTGCTGAAACGTTATACCGATGCCGCATCTAGTGAAATCGTCCACTTTAAGGTAATCCTGGCCCAGTATCCCCGACAGGTAATGGTCCGCGCCATAATGGCGGCACAAATCCAGCACCAGATCAGACTTTTTAGCGCGGATCGGCAAGTTGGAGCAACGAACGATTTCGGTCTCTATCCCCAGCTCTTCCAGCCAGAACAGCAATTGTTCCCAGCATAATTCCGCCAGTAACAGGTGCCGGCTCCGGTAAAGGGTCTCAAGCCTGGCGTAGCACTCTTCGAACCTGGCTGCCTTCTTGTAATTCATGAAGATGGTGTTGAGATGCTTCCTGCGCCAATCCTGGCTGTTGTCTATCTCCATCTCCATCATGGTCTTGTCGATATGCCCTCTGATTTTCACCGGCACCGTCAGCCAGACGGCGCCTTGCGGAGTCTTCACCCTGTTCCTGTTGGTATAGCTGTTCTTCTCGAACTGGACCGTGTCCAGAAAGATGAAGATATCGCTTCTGATTATCTTGTCGAAATAGCCAAGCCAGGGAAGGTATGCCGGCTGGTGCGCTGACAGTATCATCGTTTTGCCACCGCAGATATGACAATTTCCACTTCTTCATCCGTCAGGGACGGGTAGAGCGGGAGAGACACGGTTTCATTACTGAGCCGGTGAGCGTTCGGATACAATTCAGGGATATCCAGCAACTCCCACTGCTCTATCGGCACAATGGCACTGGCTCCGCTCGCTTTGAGCGATGCCATGGTTTGCTGCGGGTCGGAGCTTTTCATGACAGCACGGAACCGTGCCGGAGCGCAGCCGACAACGGCCGGGAGATCCAGCAAGTCCAGCCCGGCATCCTTATAGCGCTGAAAGATTTCACCCCTTCGCGCCAGAAACCCCGGAAGCTTGGCGAGCTGAACGCGACCTATTGCCGCCTGCAAGTCGGTCATCTGGAAATTGAATCTGCCCTTCCTGTCGCACCGGCAATCAAAGCGGCGATAATCCCTTACCTTGTCAACGAGCGGGCTGTCCCGGCTGACGACCATGCCGCCCTGACCGCCGCTGGTGATCAGTTTTGTCGCGTAGAACGAGTAAACCCCGATTTTCCCCTGCAGCCCGACCGGCGTCCCTTTGACAGCGGCGCCCAGAGCCTGCGCGCAATCCTCGATGATTTGCATCCCGTCATGCTGAGTCAGATCGATGGGGAGGCCGAACATGTGCGGGATGATTGCCACACAGGTCCCGCTTGCCTCCACTGCCTGCAGGTCGATGCCGGGTGAACCGGGCAAGGTATCGATATATACCGGGTGCGCGCCGGACAGTGCCACCGCGTTGCTCAACGCCGAGCAGGAATAGACGGGAAGGGCAACCTGCTTACCCCGGAGGTCCAGCGCGCCGAGGGCGAGATAAAGCGCCGCGCTGCCGCTTGACACGGCGACGGCGTGGCCGCGGGGCAGGCACAGGAAATCGCAAAACTCGTTTTCAAAGCTTTCGACTTCCGCTCCCTGCGCCAGCCAGCCGGAGCGGATGACCCGCGCCGCGGCCTGTTCCTCCTCTATGCCCAAGGTGGGCCTGTTATGCGCGATGCCGTTCATTTCCCGAGATAGTATCCTTCTTTGACCTGCATGGGATTGCCGATAACCAGCGAATACGGGGGAATCGTCACGGCCTCGACGATGGTTCCAGCCGCGACGACGCAGTGATGCCCGATATGCGCGCCGCCCTTTACAACGCTGTGAGAACCGATGAAAACGTTTTCTTCGATAATGATGTCCCGGCGCTCGATCTCGGAGGCAAGACCGATACATTTTCTGTGGGAATCGGCACAGTTGATCGCGACGAAGGACGCGATATCGCAGTTGTCTTTGATGACGATTCTGGCGCCGTTGGCATTCACCTCCGACATGCCGCCGATATAGACATTTTCCCCGATCTCCGGCTCGCCGTTAATCCAGACCAGCGGATGAAACCTGTTCTTCCTGAAGCCGGTCAGCGCGGCAAACGCTTCCTGAAACTCGGTGTTCTCCATCAGGCGAAGTCTCCCCATTTCAGATGGCAGCCCTGGACGATGGTCCTTGTGGACCTCGATCCCAGTATCTGCTCGAAAAGGGTGGCGGGCAGGCCGCCACCGGGTCTTTTCAGGCCAATATTCTCGGCGGTGAGGGGTTCGTTGGCCTCGATGGTTCTCAGAGCAAGGATGCTGCGCCGGGCCAACAGTCTCATCTCCTTCTCGCCATCGGTCGGCTTTACCACAGCACTGCCGAGCATGGTCGCCGCCATTGCTGCGGAGTCCGCCCACTGCCGCAGCGACTCGGGATCCTCGGAAAACCAGTGGTCCGGGCCCGGCAGGTTGCGGTCAAGGGTGAAATGCTTCTCAAGCACCTGCGCCCCCAGGGCGACTGCCAAAGAGGAGGCCAAGCTCCCCTGGGAATGGTCGGAAAACCCGAGCGTCACCATGGGAAACGCCTGCCCCAGGGTTCTAAGCCTCAGGAGGTTGACATCTGCCGCTGCCGCCGGATATTGGGAGGTGCAGAGCATGAGCACCGTGGGATAGCCGTCCAGTGAGCCGACGGCTTCCAGCGCCTGGTATACCTCCGCCATATCGGCCATGCCGCAGGAAATGATCATGGGGAGGCCTGTCGCGGCACAATGTTTCAAGAAGGGGGTATTGGTAAAATCATCCGAGCCGACCTTTATGGCGTCGATACCGATTTCGAGCAGCAGGTCAAGATCCGAAACGCCTTGAGGAGTGGACAAAAAGGTGATCTCGTGCCGATCGCATTCCTTTTTGATCCGGAACCATTCCTCGCGCGAGAACTCGTACCTCCTGAACATCTCCAGCATCGACTCGGTTACCTCCTTACCTTGGGAGAGGTAGGTGTAGGTTTGTCCGGGATCCCCGATGAATTCTTCGGACTTGAAGGTCTGGAATTTGATGCAGTCCGCCCCTGCCCTGCTGGCAACGCCGATCATCTCGAAGGCGGCTTCGAGTTGCCCGTTGTGATTGATGCCGGCCTCGGCGATAACAAAAGGGCGGGGCCGCCGGCCGATGACTTGTTGGCCAATGACTATCTCCATTAAAGCTGTTCCTCCTAAGCCGGGTTCTCCGCGACAGCGTTCAGATAGCGGATATCCTGCGCAAAATCGTCAAGGGTGTCCTTAAAGCACTTGTCGGTTTCCACCGTTATGACAGCGTCCCTTGGCAGGAGGCCCATGATTTTCCCGAGATCGTAATCTCCCGCGCCAAGGTGATCGTGGCGATCATAAAGGCCGTGATAGCACCCGTCGGTTAAATGGAACATCTTCGGTTGCAGGGACAAGAACCGCTTCAGATAGCTGATCGGTTCGATGTTCCTGGCATTTGCGGCACAGAATGCGTGCCCTATGTCCAGGCAGAAACCGACTCCGGCATTTTTCGCCACGAACTCCATTTCTTCGGGTGAGCTTCCCACGCAGACGACGTCATTGAACCCGTAGTAGGGCTTATTTTCCACGACGATGCGCGGCTCGTCGATCCGCCTTAGCTGATCCACTGTTTCATCCAGGCTTCCGGCCACCCCGGGATGGAAAATGATGGTGTGGGCGTGCAAGGCATCCGCATATTTAACGGTTTCCTTGGCAAGCAAGCTGTTCGTGGCCCAGCTGTCTCGTCTGGACAGGTTCATCCCCTTGTCGAAGTGCGGCGCATGAATGACGAAGGGAATGTCGAGTGCGGCCCAGAGGCCGGCATGCGTGTGGTAGCTGCCGGGGACGACGAAAAGCTCGATATACCCGTAAAAGCCGGCGTCATAAAGGCGGGCCGCCTCTTTAAGATAATTCAGGTTGACCGACCATAACTTGAGACCGTAACTGCGCATTTTCCAGCATCCTGTAATCAATTAAGCATGTTGACCAACGGAGTTCTGAAAAACTTCTTCGTACTTGCTGGCAAAAATCCCGTTCTCGATTCTCAAGCAGGGAATCCCTCCGATCCTCGGATAGACCACCAATGCTTCAGGGCTGTACAGCATTCCCCCCACTTCCTTCAGTGGCGTTTTGAGTTTCGGGCAGGCAAGGACGCCGGAGGGGACGTGGCCATTGCCCGCTTTTTGGATAATGGTCAGCGCGGTCGGATTGAGAGGGTTGTGAGAGAACTGGAAGAGCCGGTGTTCCAGCACCTTATAGCCAAGCGAAAGGGCGACTCCCGCGAGATTCTTGCAGTAGCCGTGGGAATCCATCCTGCGTCTTGCCGCTTCACCGGCAAGTTCGTATCCTGGCTCCAAAAGGACGAGGTACTTCCCGGCAACCCGGTACAACTCGCGCAGGATAGGCTCTTCATTGCCGCCGTTAGGCTCTATGGAGTGCGAGGTGTACACGACATCAACGGAGTTGTCGAGAAAAGGAATATCGAACAAGTCCCCCGAACAAAGGACGCTATCGACCACACCCCTGCTCCGAAGCCAATCCCTGGCATAGGCGACCCGCGACCAGCTCAAATCGAATCCATAGCTGCAAGTTTCACCAGCCAGGCGGTGCAGGACTCCGCTCAGTGTGGTCGCCTCCCCCACGCCCGCTTCCAGTATGGAGACGGGGTCGCACAAGGAGCGGATGATGTCCGCAATGCCGTTGGAGTAAGCTTCCCGGTGTTTTGCCATATCAGCATTTTCCATGGCGGATATGTAACTTCCGGTCTGCAAGTCGTAGGCGATCTCGATGATTTCCCGAGTGTTGCACGCTACTCCCCTTTCCTCGCGAAGCAGCGCACTGATATTGCGCCCCTGTTCATAGAGCTTTTTCAGTTGAAGAGACGTAGTCATGCGTTTTGAGTCCCTTTGCCCGTTTTGACAGCCGCGAGGAAGGCCGTCACGAGTTTAAATAACCGCACCTTGACGTTGCCAGATCAGGAACTTCATCTCGGCAACCTTCCAGTCTTCCTCGGTGTCGATATCCTGAGCCTCGGATTCCGGCACTTCCATCGGCAGGGTGCGCTCGCCAAAGAGCTGCCGCGTCTCCAGAAAACGCGCGACGTTGAAAAAATAGAACTGGCCGCAGTCGTGATAGGCCGGCTTGAGATCCTGTGACCTGGCATCGACGTGTTCAGGCCAGATCATGCTCAAACGGTTGTCCACGATTTTCAAGGCTCTCTGGATCGGATACCCGAAGCGCACCACCGGCAGGACGCTGTCGGCTCCCGATTCCAGCAACAAAAGGTGGCCCGACCTCAGCTTTTGCGCCGTCACAAACGGCGCCGTCGGATAAAGGCAGCAGGCATAATCGAACAGCTCGTCTCGCCGGCGATACTCATCGAGCACCTCATGCAGCACGCTTTCGGTGCTGGCAAGATCGTCGGACGCCTGGGGGGAACGCAGGAAGGGAACTTTCGCGCCGAGCTCCAGCGCCACCCGGGCGATCTCCTCGTCGTCGGTTGAGACCATTACCTCGTCGAAACACCCCGCGGCGAGGGCGGCGCCCACCGAATAGGCGAGGATCGGCTGTCCCAGAAAATCTCTGATGTTTTTGCGCGGGATGCGCTTACTCCCGCCACGGGCGGTTATGATGGCAACGCTTCTTGTCACGCCAGACACCCCCGCAAGGTTTCGATCACCCGGTCCTGCTCCCCGTCAGTAAGGCCGACATACATCGGCAGGCTGATCGCTTCCCGGTAATACTTTTCAGCTTCGGGGAAATCGCCCGGCGCGAAGCCCATCTCCCGGTAGTAGGGCTGGGTGTGGACCGGGATGTAGTGGAGGTTGACCAGTATCCCCCGGCTCCGGAGCGCTTCGAACACCTCCCGGTGCGACCTCTCCATCCGCCCCAGCTGCAGCCTGATGACATAGAGATGCAAGGCGGAGTAGGCATCGTCGTGCTGCCGGGGCAGCATGACCGGGAGCCCCTGCAGACCCTCGCGGTAACGGCCGGCGAGATAATGGCGGCGGGCCACGAATTCGTCGAGCCGCGCCATCTGGCTGGTCCCGAGGGCCGCCTGCAGGTCGGTCATCCGGTAGTTAAAGCCGAGCTCGACCTGCTGGTAGTACCAGGGGCCGTGGCTCGCGCCATCCATCAAGGCAGGATCGCGGGTGACGCCATGGCTGCGCAGGCGCACCAGCTTGTCATACAGGGAGCGGTCGTTGGTCAGCACCATCCCCCCTTCCCCGGTGGTGATGATCTTGACCGGGTGGAAGCTGAACACGGTCATGGCGGAAAAGGCGCAGCTGCCAATGGGCCTTTCGCGGTAACGCCCGCCGATGGCGTGGGAGGCGTCCTCTACCACGGTGAAGCCATATTTGTCGGAAAGAGCGGCAATCCGCGCCATGTCGCAGGACTGGCCGGCGAACTGGACCGGGATCACGACCTTGGGGAGTGTTCCTAAGCGGGCGGCGGCCTCAAGCCTGCGCTCGAGTTCATCGCTATCCATGGTGTAGGCCGTGGCATCGATATCGACGAAACCGACCCGCGCGCCGCAGTAAAGCCCGCAGTTGGCGGACGCCACGAAGGTGTTCGGAGAGGTCCAGAACCTGTCCCCCGAACCGAGGCCGGCGGCCAGGCAGGCGATGTGCAGGGCAGAGGTGGCGCTATTCACCGCCACGGCGTAACGCGCCCCGCAATAATCAGCCACGGCCTTTTCAAAGCGCTCCACGGCGGGCCCCTGGGTGAGCCAGTCGGACCTGAGGACGTCGACGACCGCCTGGATATCCGCTTCGGAGATGGTCTGCCGACCGTATGGGATGGCTGTATCCGTCAACTCTGCTCCTTCAGTAGAAACCGGGATCCACATGGTCCCTGATCAGGACCCTCAGTTGCTCGACCGACAACCACTCCGAATTGGTCCCGCTGTTATAGCTGAATCCGTCCTGACAGAATTTGCCGCTGAAGGTCTTTCTGAATTCTTCGATGTTCCACAAAGGGACCGACGGGAGTATGACGAAATATTTGGCAAGCTCGATGGTATTGAGCGCGTCCGTGCCGGTTATCATTTCCTCGTGCAGTTTCTCACCCGGCCGGACCCCGACGATTTCGGTCCTGCAGCCGGGAGCTACCGCCTCGGCGACGTCCAGTATCCGGTAGCTGGGGATCTTAGGCACGAACAGTTCCCCACCCCACATGGAGCCCAGGGCCGTCAGGACCAGGCTGACACCTTCGTCGAGGGTGATATTGAAGCGGGTCATCCGTTCGTCGGTTATCGGCAAGATCCCTTCGATCTTCTTCTTGAGGAAAAAGGGAAGCACGCTGCCACGGCTCCCCATGACGTTGCCGTAGCGCACCACCGAGAACCTGATGTCATGGGTCCCTTTGAAGTTGTTGGCCGCAATGAACAGCTTGTCGGAACAGAGCTTGGTCGCGCCGTAAAGGTTAATAGGAGCGGCAGCCTTGTCAGTACTGAGGGCCACCACCTGTTTGACGGCCTTGTCGATGGCCGCCTCGATCACGTTCTGGGCTCCGATCACATTGGTCTTGATCGCCTCGAACGGATTGTATTCGCAGGTCGGCACCTGCTTCAGGGCCGCGGCATGGACCACGATATCTATGCCTTCGAAAGCGCGCAGCAAGCGCTCCTTGTCACGCACGTCACCGATGAAATAGCGCATCTGCCTGAACCTGTCCGGCGGAAATTGCTGCGCCATTTCGTACTGCTTCAGCTCGTCGCGGGAATAGACCACCACCCGCTCTACCTCCGGATACAGCAGGAGGATCCTCTCGACGAATTTTTTGCCGAAAGAACCGGTCCCGCCGGTCACCAGTATGGATTTACCATTAAGCATCGTTTCTCCTTAGCGCGGGCATGAGCCGGCGCGTCATGGATCGAGTCGGTTCACTATCAATCGTGACGGCAGCGAAAAGTATCCGCTGGGACGCGCCGGATCAAAGTTGGCATGCTGCACGCTGCCGTCGGCGGTGACAATCAGTGGCGCCGTGAGATCGTCGAGGATGTCTATGCTGCCCGAAGATATGTCGTTGTCACTGAGGGCAAGGTATAACGGGTAGTGCCCGGGGCGGATATAGATGTCGGGCAGTTCGACCACGATTTCCCCTTTGGCGCCCGGAACAACGCTCGCGCTGGAGAGCACGTGTTTCACTGATGTCACGATCTCTCTGGTTATCCCGGAACGTAACTCGACATGAACGGTTATCCCGCGCATCTCGTTGAATACCTGGTACGACATCTTGAACCTGATCGTCTCCCCCATCTCGAAGCTGCAGCGTTTATCCCCCCGTCCCCCCTGCATCTCGACCGAGGAGAACCGGATTACACCCGCGCCGCGTCTGACCGCCTGGTCATTTATCCCCGTATCCGAGCCTATACTGATGCCGCGTAACAGCTCGCTGTAACGAAGTAGCGACGCACCGGTCGTCCCATCGCACACCACCTCTCCCGCGTTGAAAAGGATGGTTCTCGAGCACAGGTTCTGTATAGCCTGCAGGTTATGACTCACAAAGAGCACGGTGCGCCCTTCCTTGCCCACCTGCTCCATCTTCCCCAGACACTTCTTCTGAAACTGCGCATCGCCGACCGCGAGCACCTCATCTACGATGAGGATTTCCGGCTCCAGGTGCGCCGCCACGGCAAAGGCAAGCCGGACATACATCCCCGAGGAATATCGCTTCACCGGCGTATCGAGGAACTTCTCGATCTCGGCGAAATCGACGATCTCATCAAACTTCTTCCTGATCTCAAACCGGGTCATGCCGAGGATGGCGCCGTTTAGAAAGATATTCTCCCGACCGGTCAACTCAGGGTGAAATCCGGTGCCGACCTCCAGCAGGCTGGCTACTCGTCCCCTGATCCGGACACTACCGGTGCTGGGTTCGGTGATACGGCTGAGAATCTTCAGCAATGTCGATTTCCCGGCGCCGTTTCGGCCTATGATCCCCACACGGTCCCCCTGCTTCAACTCGAAGGAAACCTGCTTCAGTGCCCAGAACGTTTCGGGTGAGGGTCGCGTGGTCACTGCCAAGCGGAAGGGACGCAGCATGGCATGACCCAGGGTTTTCACGCCGTCACTCAACACATCGCGCAGTGCCTGGTAGGGTTCCTGCTTTGTCTGATGGCTCAGGAGGTATTTCTTGCCGAGATTCTCGACCGTGATTACGCTGGACATGGGTTACACCACGTCCGCGAAGTTGCGTTCCATGCTGCGGAAGTAGCGCACCCCGCCTGCAAAGATCAGCGTAACCAGTAACGCGGAAACTAAAAAACCCGGCCAGTTCACCGGAAAGGCGTCCCCCAGGATCGCCCAGCGGAAACCGTCGATGACGCCGACCATCGGGTTCAGGAAATAGAAAAAACGCCACTTTTCGGGCACGATGGCGCTGGAAAAGCCTACCGGAGAGATGTAAAGCCCGAACTGAACAAGGAAGGGGACCACGTAGCGAAAATCGCGGTATTTCACGTTGAGCGCGGAAAGCCACAATCCGACTCCGAACGAGGCGAGGAACGCCATCAGGAGAAAGGCCGGCAACAGCAGGATCTTGACATCGGGCACGAAGCGGTACCAGGCCATGATGCCGCAAAGAATGACGCAGGAGATGAAGAAATCCACCAGACTCACGATGACCGCACTAGCGGGGGCGATCAGCCGCGGGAAGTAGACCTTGGTGAGCAGATTGGCGTTGTCGATCAGCGAACTGCTGCTCTCGGTTAGCGCGTTGGCGAAGAACTGCCAGGGGAGCATCGCCGCGTAGACCATCACCGGGTAGGGGACGCCGTTGGAGGGGAGCTTGGCGAGACTGCCGAAGACGACGGTGAAGACCAGCATGGTCGCCAGCGGCCGCAGCACGCTCCAGGCGATCCCGATCGCGGTCTGCTTGTAACGCACCAGGATGTCGCGCCAGGCGAGAAAGAAAAAGAGCTCGCGGTAGCGCCAAATGTCACGCCAATAGTGGCGCGCACCCATGCCGGGCTTTATGATGATCTCTTGCCGTTCTGCCATGTCAGTCGTACCGCAAACCCCTTCTTCGTGAGCAATTGTTGCAAGGAAATCCCGGTTAACCTGCCGGTCAAGTGCACAGAGCGCAGCCAAAAGCACAGTTTCCGGGAGGTGCAATCAGGGAGGGGGAGCTTTCTATCCCCGAAGAGCGCGCGCCGCCGCGGAGTGGATTGCTACTCTGCATTACGACCGGTCGCGTGAGAAATACTTGGCGAATGAAGTTCAACCGCAGTTACCTGAGAGAGAGCAGGTTTTTCTCGTCTGAGTCGTTCGAGCACCCGCTGGCATTTAGCACTCAACCGAACGCGGGTCTTAAGTATTTGCCAACCAATTGAGCAATCTTTTCGAATAAGCAGCGGAAGTTCTTCAGATACAGCAGTTTGTGCCTGGACATCAGCAAGGTCATCATCGCGATCTTGTGATGCATCCGCATGGAACGGTCGCGCGAATCGCCCCTAATCCGGTAACAATACAGTATCTCCGGAATTTTTGACACCTGTTTATTGAGCCGCGACATCGACACCCAGAAGTCCCAGTCCTCCCAGCCGTAGATGAATTTCGGACTGTAGCCGCCGACCTTTTCCCAGTCGCTCTTTCTGTACATGGCGCAGGATAAAATCAGGTTCTCGAACAAAAGAGTAACTGGATCGTAGGCCGGCATGTTACAGAGGCCTTCGCCTTCGCCGAACATCTGCTGGTCACAGTACACGATCCCTACTTCGGGCCGTGTTTCAAGGATCGCCACAGCCTTTTCCAGATAGCTCGGGGCGATGATATCGTCGGCGTCGAGCGGGAGGATGTAATCGCCGCGTGCACTGCTAATCCCCGTGTTCCTGGCGCAGGAAACCCCCCGGTTGGCGGTGTGAAGGACCCTCGTTTTCGGCCTGTCATACCCATCTAACAGGCGTTGCGTTGCCGGATCGCTGGAGCCGTCGTCGACGATCACAATCTCGAAGTCCGCATAGCTCTGCCGCAGCACGGACGCGACCGCCTGGTCCAGATAAGCCCCGTGGTTGTAACAGGGGATGACGACAGATACCCTGGGCGCGGCACTGGTCATGGCAGGGACCCGCCCGGCTCAGAATTGCCGGCCGCTTCGATCAACCGCCGCACGAAAAGCCGGTTCAGGCGCTTCTTCACCAGATACTCCACCAGGTAGGGGAATGACCAGAAGCCACGCGCTTTCAGTAACTCCAGCCGTACCCGGAATTCCTCGGCGTAGGCATCCCCCGCCTGTGCCAGGGAACGGCTGCCGTCGTGAACACAGAAGCAGGAAAGCGGTCGATTCAGGATCGCCGGGTCGCTGAGAGCGCCGAGCCGAAGCCAGAGATGGTAATCCATGCAAAAGTTCAGGGAAAGATCGAAACCGCCCACTTCGAGAAAGGCGGTGCGGCGCACGAAGGTGGCGGAATGCAGGATGATGTTTGAGTGGATAAGTCTGCGGTAGGAATAGCGCCGCACCTTTATCTCCCGGAGAAACCGGCCGGCGCCGTCTACGAAATGAAAGCCGCCGGTCAACCAGACGGCCTCGGGGCGCGCGCTCAGGACCGAGTCTACCCCGGAGAGCACATCCCGGTCCAGGTAGAATTCATCCGAATGAAGATGGGCGATAATTTCGCCCGACGCCATCCTCGCCCCCTTGTTCATGGCGTCCGAGATGCCCTGGTCGGGCTCCGATATCCATCTGATTCTGGCGTCCCTGGCGGCATGGGCTTTGATGATTTCAACCGTCCCGTCGTGAGAGCCGCCGTCCACGATCACATATTCGAGATCATGGTACGACTGGCCCAGCACACTCGCTATGGTCTTCTCTATGTGCCGGACACTGTTATAGCAGATTGTTATTACCGATATTTTCATGGCAATTCTCGGCGCGGATCACTCAGGAAGCATCCACTGTCCTCCTCTCACGCGGTAAGGGGTTCGATGATCGTCGCCCGGGCCTGCCTCGCCCCGACCGTAGCGGTTCGGTTTTCGAACTATCGACAACGACCCGGTCGCACCCGCTTTCCCCGCCCGTACCGGGGAGCTTGCTGGCAGGGGATCGTAATGATGGTATTTAAGATGGTGCAGCCGGGGCGTTTCGTACGGCTCGAGGCAGAGATGCCTGCAGGAATAGCCGGGATTTCCCTCGGAGTTCTCAGGAGCGCATTGACGACCGTGGGCGCGGAGTTGCCGAAAACGCTGACACCTGAAACTCCACAAGTAAAGTTGGCAGGGTCCGGGTGGCAGCCACGGCACAAAATATAGCAAAAGACTTGCGCCCTTATGCCTTTTTCGGCAGGGCGTCCGGGTGAACGGCGCAAGCGCTCGCCCCCTGAGTCAGAAGGCGCAGCAGCATGGTCACCCGGTCCCACCTGCCGAGAAGGATTCGCGTCATGATGGTCCCGACCAGGGCCAGATAGACCGTCGGCAGCGCCTCCGGGAACCAGCGTCTGGTAAAAAAAATCCTGTTTCTGGCGTTCCAATAGTCGCAGACGGCGCTTTTCTTTCCGGGGTTGCTGCTCGTCCCCACACTGGCGCCGACTTTGTGGTACACCACGCTGCGCGGCGCATAGACCAAAGCGAACCGGCCTGCCGCGCGCAGCACCCAGTCCAGTTCCTCGAAGTAGAGAAAGTAGTCCTCGCTCAGGAGCCCGATCTCCTCGACAAACCTCCTCGATGCCATCATGGAGGCGCCGACGGGATAGTGCATGCGGCGCTCGACGCCGTCCCTATCGGCCTCTCCCCGCCACCTGCCCAGCCTCCCCAGATGCCAGGCAAGACCCAGCCACTTGCAATACCAGCCGCCGCCCAGCGCCTGGATCCTTTCCGGGCGACCATACTCAAGGAGGGTGGAGGCGCAAAGCCCAGCCCCCGGCGCCTCCTTAAGGCGGCAGAGCATCGCGCCCAGGGCGTCCGGTTCCACCGCTGTGTCGTTGTTTAAAAGCCAGGCGTAATCGAAGTCGGCGCGTACCAGGGCGTAGCTCAGCCCCACGTTGTTCCCCCCGGCAAATCCAAGGTTTGCGCCGCACTCTATCAGGACCAGGGGAGCACGCTCTGCGGCGTCGCCGCCTGCTTCGGCCTCTTCCTTGGTGTAGCGGGCAAAGGAAAGCGGCCTCTCTGCGGACGCATGGAGCAAGCGCTTCAGGGGGCCGTTGGAGGGGAGGAAGTCAAGCCGCCTCTCCGCCCATGCCGCGATCCGCTCCAGCGAGCCGTCCGTGGAGCCGTTGTCGCAGACCAGCACACGGAAGGAAGGGGCCCGGGAACGAAACAGGGTCTCCAGACACTCGATGGTGTCTCCCCAACCGTTGTAGTTCACCAGCACCACGTACACGCTCATCGATAGATAGCCAAGGCCGTCAGCACAACCCACAAAAGGCCGGTGACGAAAAGCGGCAGGTCCTTGAGCAGCGCGTCGGTGGGGTCCCCTCCCCCGCCCGCCTTGACGCGCAAGGTGTAGCGCAAGAGCCCGAAGGTGCAGAGGGGGACGGTGTATACCAGCTCGTGACGGGAAAGGGTGTACATGCTGTAGGTAACCAGGACGGACGCGCCGGTAATGGACATGGCAAGCTCCAGGAACCCCTCGGGGTACCCCTCCAAACTCTTGCGGTGACTAGCCGCGCTGTCGGCGAGAGCCCCCTTTTCGCAAAGCCTCTTCCCGGTGCTGAGAAAGACCGCCAGGAGAAACACCGACAGGAAGAGCCACTCCGAGATCACCACGCCGAAGGCCGCGCCCCCCGCCTGAAGGCGCAACACGAAGCCCGCGGCAATGCAGAAGATGTCGACGATGGGAAGCGCCTTTAGCCGCAGCGAGTAGCAGACGTTGATGAGCAGGTAGGCCGCCAGGAAGAGGAGAAAGCTCCCGGGAACCGCCCAGCCGCACCAAAGGGCGCCCGAGGCAAGTAAAAGGGCGTACAGGGAGGCCGCGCGCGGGGAAACCTCCCCGCAGGCCACCGGCCTCCCCTTCTTCACGGGATGGTGGCGGTCGCTCTCCGCGTCCAGGACGTCGTTGAAAACGTAGGTGGCGCTGGAGGCGAGACAGAAGGAAGCAAGCGGCAGCACCCCCTTTTCCAGCAGCGCCGGCTGCAAAAGCGCTCCGGACAGGAAGGGAGGGAAGAAGAGCATGAGGTTTTTCAGCCACTGGTGGGCGCGCAAAAGCAGCAGGTAGGCGGTCATGGCTCCCTCCCGAGGGTGGCGGCGAGCTTTCCGGCGGCCGCCTTGTAGTAGGCGCCGTCGGGCGCGGCTTGAGCGCAACGGGCGAAGTACGCCAGGGCACTGCGGCGGTCTCCCCGTTCCAGGAGGAGCTGGCCATTGTTGTACAGCAGGAGAGGCTCGCCGGTTCTGGAAAAGAGCCGTTCGCTGACCTCGATGAGTTCGGTGACCAGGGCATCTTTCTGCGCCCCGGCACGGAGCGTCGGGATAATGAGGTAATCGTTTTGCCTGAGCAAGGTGAGCAGTTCCGCGTCGTCCTTCACATCATTCCATCCGTAACGGTTGAGGAGGCTGCGCTTCTGGTCGGGGGTGGCTGCTCTGATTACGCTGATCAGCAGCCGGTTTCTGCGAATCAATCCCTTCACCAAATCGCTTATGTCGAGCGAGGACGCTGCATCCAGCTCCTTCTCGGCCTCGGTAACCCTTCCTGCCCTGGCCAGGGCCACCGCCAGTTCATTGTGCAGCATGCCAAAGTCCGGAGTTTGGGCAACCGTGTCCTGGAACAGGGCGAGGTTCGATTGCCAGATGCCGGTTCTGTGCACGGTGGAGACCGCCGCTACAGCGATACCAAGAGAAAGGACCGGGACAACGAGGTGTTGCAGACGCATCCGCTGCGCCGCTAAGTGCAGATAACCGGTAAGGCCCACAGCGAGAAAAGCCGATGGAATGTAGAGATAGCGCTCGGCAACCGCTGTCCAGGCGACATCGAAGAGCGCCACTACGACAGCCGGTAGCAGAAAAAGGAACCCGCTCGCCACGCAGATGAAGTAGGGGTTTCTCTTGGGGACGAACCAGAGGAAAAGCAGACCGGCTGCCGCAGGAATCAGGTACCAGTCGGCTATGGTCAGAATGGCGAAATTCAGCGGCCAGGGGACCAACATTTTCTTAAGGTAGAACCCGAACACCTTGAGACACAACAAAAGAGAGCCGACGGCGTCGCTTTTGTTGCCGGTGAGGAGTTTCGCCACGCTGTTGTGGGCTCCTGAGCGGGAAAAAAGCAGCACAGCAAAGAGAAGGCAGATGCCGAGATAGAGCAGGCAGAGCACCCTTGCCTGCAGTTTCACGTTATCGGGGGAAGCGTCGGGGCGGAAGTGGCGCCATCCGGCGACCAGCAGAAGGGATACCGGGATGAAGAGAAGGGCGGTCTCCTTGGCCAGAAGCCCGGTAAGAAGAAGCATTACCGAAAGTACGGTATGGCGGACCTTGCCGGTTTCCAACCCCTTGCACAAGGAGAGGGCCGAAAGGAGGACGAAAAGGCCCGCCAGAGGATCGGTGCGGCCGGCGATCCAGCTGACCGCCTCGCAGTTGACGGGATGCGCTGCGAAAACGAGGGCAGCAATAAGTGGGAGACCTGCTGCGGCAACCGGGAAAAGGCGGAAGGCGAGCAAAAGCAGGAGCACCGCGTTGGCGGCGTGGATCAGGATGTTCTCCAGGTGCATCAGTGCGGTGTTTTGCCCGAGGACCTGATAATCGAAATAGTAGCTCAAAGCGATCAGGGGGCGGTAGTAGTACCCCTGGCCCGGCCTGAGTACGTCCAACAGCGTCAACTGGCTGGCACTGTAGAACTTCATGATGCCGGCGTCGTCTATGGAGACAATGGGGTCCCAGAGGGCACGGCAGTAAAGTGCAACCACCGCCAGGAGCAGAAGACAGATCTGCCTGTTAGTTTTTGACAGCGGGGTCGTCTGCAAGAACGTCAAGTAAGAATGCCTCCATGTCCTTTCGCTGCGGCTCTATCCGCTCGATCACGGCACCGGCGGCCAGAAGATCGGAGAGCTCCTGTTGCAGCCGCGCCTTGTCCACCCGCAGTTCCCGGGATATGCCGGCGCGGTTCACCTGCAACAGATAACCCTCGACGCCACTTTGCAGGATATCGGCCACGCTGTCAACAGCCATCAAGCGGCCGCGCCCGAGGATGCCGACCCGGTCGCAGACCACCTCTACGTCCGCGGTGATGTGGGTGCTGAAGAAGACCGATTTCCCGCGCCTCTTCAGGTCCTTTATGATCTCCTTCACCAGGGATCTGCCGATCGGATCGAGGCCGCTCATGGGTTCGTCCAGGATGTACAGGTCCGGATCGTGGAGCATCGCTTGGGCGAGGCCGAGTCTCTGTATCATCCCCTTGCTGTACCCGCGCAGGCGTCGGTCCGCGGCGGCGCCAAGATCAAGGAGATCGAGCAAGGCGCCCGACTGGGATTTTGTGGCCGCATCGGTCATGGCGAAGGCCCTGCCGACGAAGTGCAGGTATTCCCGCCCGGTGAGGAAATCGTAGAAGGAGGGATTCTCCGGGAGATATCCGACCCTTAGGCGCGACTCGCGGGCTTGTACCGGCTTTCCGAATACGGAGACGGCCCCAGAGTCGGGTCGCAGGAACCCCATCAAGGTCTTTATGGTGGTGCTCTTTCCGGCCCCGTTCGGCCCGAGGAAACCGAATACCTCCCCGGCGCGGACCTCAAGAGAGAGGTCCTGCAGCGCGGTCACCTTCGCGAGCATCTTGCCGCGGTAGCTTTTGGAAAGCCCGACGATCTCCAGTGCGTTCATGGTCATTTCTCCTGCCTATGCGATCCGTCGTTCGGCCGATGCCGGGACGGGGTAGAGAAGGCAAATTTGCTCGTGCTGAGCGCCACGCCTTTGTCGTCGATATAGAATTCGCCACCATAGGGGTCCCGGGGAATCGCGCCCAGCATACCCTTTTCGGTAAGTTCGGAAATGCGGGAAGGGGGCTTGCCGAACCTGCGGGTATACTCCTCTACGGCTTTTTGTATGGTCAGGGCCGCGATCAGCGCCTGTTTTCTCAGCTCGTAAAGCGAAACCATCTTACTATCGGTTATGTTCCTCTGCATGAACTCGATGAAGCGCAAACCAAGTTCGTTGTGTCCGGATTCAGAGAAGTAGCGCGCGGCAAGATTGGTCATGAGCGGATCGCCGGAAAGCTCAGCGGCTTTCTGGAAATACGGCGCGGCAGCAGCATAATCCTTCCGGAAATAAGCGTCATTGAAACCGACGAAAAACGGCAATTGATAGTCCCAGGTGCGATACTGCATCCCGAATCGCAGCATCTCGTTCACCTCGTCTATCTTTTTCAGCTCCCAGGTAAAGGCCGCCTGGGTGAAGTAGTAGACGTCAGCATTCCATGGGTCCAGCTTGGAAGCGGTCTGGAGGGTCCGGTACATGTCTTGATATTCCGGCTTCAGCACGATCTTCTGTTTGAACTTCTCCACCAGGGTGCCGTAGTAGAAGAGGACCTTGACCACGGCGTACTGCGCCACCAAGTAGCGCTGATCGCCAGAGGCGATCTTCAGGAGTTCGGCGTCAGGCATGGTGCCGAGTTTCACGACGACCGGCCGGTTCGCAAGCGACGTAGTGAAGGGGACGATGACAGCCAGGTAGGAGCAAAGCAGGATGCCGAAAACCATCCGTCCGATCATGGCAGCTCTCTTCTGGAAAAGCTCCAGACCGCGAGGGAGAGGATGATGCCTGTGTAACAAACGAAGTAGAGCACGGTAAGGAGCATGGTGACCGGTGCCAGGGGAAGAGCGTAGATCGCCTGTGCTTTCAGGTTGAAGGCGGAGAAATTAGGCAGGATATAGTAGACGCCCTTTATGACAGCCTTGGATAGCGGAACCAGCTCCCTGCCGTAGGCGCCGCTGATCATTTCATAGACGTCCTGGCTGGCGCTGCCGGCCAGAAAGATGGCGATGGAGCCCAGGAACGGAAAATAAAACGACGTGCTTACTGCGGAGAAGAGAAAGGCGAGAGAGAGGAGCATCACGCATTTCAAATAGTCGAAGGCGACGGCAGCGATAAAGTTGTCCCAGTGCGCCGGGATGTCGGGCGGATAGCTTGCTGCGGCTATCTTGATCGCCACGAAGGATCCCAGCCCAAACAGCGCCGCAATGCCGGCGAGGAGCAAAGAGATGGCGCAGAATTTCCCCAGCACGAAGGCGGTGCGGGAGAGGGGAAGGCCGAGGACCGAGGAGGTGTAGCGCTTCTCGACGTCGCGCCAGATTGAGGAAGCTCCGGTCAGCACGGTGACGACGAGGAGCAGGAAGGAAAGCGTCGACAGGCAGAGCGTCACCGAAAGCTCCTGCACCTGGCGCATGGAGAACATGCTGAAAGCCGGAATAAGTAAAAGCGCGAGCAGTGCCAGGGAAAAAAGGAGATAGAGGAGTCTGTCGCGCAGCAGGGAAGCCACGCTCAACCTGAAGAAGTTCTCGAATGTCGACATTTACGGCCCCTTCATGCCATCCAAAAAAACGGGATGCAATGTAAATGCACCCCGTTGAATAAAAACGTGTTTCCGGACGCTACTTGCTGGCGGTCCAACCGGTGCTGAAGTAGGTGGTAGGGGTGGTTGCGCTCGTGTTCGAGCCCGGGAAAGCAGTAATGGTGCTGGGATAAGTCATAGTGGCGCCAACGGAAGCGGGAAGGCCGGGGGCGGTGGTATCCTGGTAAAATATGTTGGTATCGACCGAGCTGGTGCCGTAGATCCTGCTCCCCTGCCCATGAATGGCACCGACGACGTAGGAAACGCCGGTAGAGGTAGATGCGTCATACCCCATCGCCACGTTTGCCGACGGCTTGAAGGCGATGGTACCCATG
>Ga0209125_1000768_pt1 | contig 36838 bp, 47 predicted proteins | sample BarGraIncub1131A_FD_184503 | JGI IMG/M metagenome (GOLD analysis project Ga0209125, IMG submission 184503) | Arctic peat soil microbial communities from Barrow, Alaska - Barrow Graham LP Incubations 11-31A (SPAdes) (version 2) | ecosystem: Environmental > Terrestrial > Soil > Wetlands > Peat... | reverse complement strand
GAGGGTAGTGGTGAACTTGGCTTCCTGCTCCGGCGGGAAGGACTATGCGGGTGGTGAGCACTAGATTTTCTGCAAGAGTGCGGACTAGGTGCCAATCGTCTGAGAGTTGACTCCGCTCCGCGAGACGGTCATAATGAACATGAACCCGAGAGTTCGGTCTGCTTGGAGCGAACCACACTGAACCCGGGAGGTTGACGTGTTGTTCTCAGGGACTAGACTACCAACGGTGGTATCATGTGTCTCGTGGAACGGCGCGCCGAGGTTTATCGGGATGAGTCACTGGGGGGCAAATGAGAAAGAAGGGCGACGTTGTCAAATCTAGCGAAATCGGCCTGGAGATTTCGGACCCTGTCGACGATGACTACTTCGAGCGAATGGCCAAGCTGGTGGCAGAGGCGCTTGGAAATGTTGACGCTTCAATGCGCTTGGCTGTCGAAGACTTCGTCGAGAAGTACATTCTTTCGGCAATTCCAGGGTCATGGAGAAACGCACGAGAGCTTCCTGTGCCGATCCTGGCCAAGGGTCTTGAACAATGGATGACGGTCAGGCAGACAAGAGATGATGGCCTTCGAGCAAGTCTGATCCCCCAAGCTGTCCTCGACGTCTGGGTTACCGCTAGCGATTCTCTGCGACACATCGCAGACAGCCAGTTCGATGAACCAGGAGGCCGCATTTCCGATAGCTCGTCGACGATCGCGCATGACGAACTGGGAGGCCTCCTTGACAAGCTCGCACAGGACGTATCAACGCTGCATCCTGATGTTGCCCCGGACGACATGAGAACGATGTTCCATGTGCGAGGCCATGCTCGGTACCTGAGCATACATCCGACGAACAGCAGCCAAGCAGACCAAGAATCGGAGCCGACGGGAAAAGTGCTTGGTTCAGGTAGGGGACAGCTCGAACGAGCGTGTTCTCAGACGACACGGGAGCCCAAAGACACAGAAAGGGAGCTTCTGTGCTCGTCGCCGTGGGTGCGGGTGGTCGAGCTCGTCGATGCCATCGGAGATGAGTCGCCTGACTGGGAGTTGGCGGACCGAGTGAAGACGTACATCGACAAGAAGAAGGCAGATGCGGCTCTGCGCGTTCAAGAGAGAGCTTTGCAGGATACCAGTCACACCGACGTTGCCAGGTGGAGAGACACTCTGCAGAGCCTGCGGGACACATTCGGCGACACCCTCGACCTATATGGCGTTCTCGTCCCTCGAGCCGACCTTGATTTTACGAGAGTTGCTCCTGCTGCTGTCGATGCAGCTCTTCAGGCGCTGGAATCCCAAGTGGATCTCTTGTCCCGAGAGGGTGCAGACGCGCCAGCTATTTCGGAAAAGCGCACCATCAAGGAGACGATCAACTCCCGCTTGATCCCGGAGTTGTGCAAGTTGGCCATAGCCAGCGCGGATGCGGCTCCATCGTTCTCCACGGCTACTGCCGACGCGAAGGCCCCGGAAGGGCCGCCCTTGCCGCCGGAGACAGGGGAATCAGGTGCTCTCTGCCTTCACCCCGGACGGGAGGAGCGTACAGAAGCCAGCGAGGTCGGCCCGGCTCAGCCTGACCTTGGCACAGCCGCACCGTCGTCAAGCCCTCATGGGGAAGTACTCTCAACGTCGCCGGGAGTCAAGGGTCGGGAATCGCTTATAAGTGTCGACTCAGAGAGGACCGAGGACGGCCAAGCGAGGCCACTCGGAGCGGGAGATGGGGCATCTCCGTCCTCGGGACCGATTGGCTTGTCGCAGGATACCCAGCCGGGCCGGCATCCGCCGGAACACGTCGGACTGGTGTCGCAGAACGACGTTCGCGATCGAGCCTCAGAAGGGCGTGAACACGCCGAACGTGAAGACTCAGTAGAAGAGGAAGTCCGCCTCGGTGACCCCGCTCTACTGGCCAGATACGTCGAAGCGAGCGATGCAAAGTCTGCAGTAGCGGAAGCGAACCGTCTGAGTTGGCACCTACTCGCTGAGAACGAACACCTCGGATTGGCGCACTCGTTGGCCCTGGCGGTCCAAGGACTCGGTCTGGAGACGGACGAGTTGCGCTTGGATGCACGTTTGGTGGAAGGGCTGATACTGGCTGAGCGCTATGCCTCGACCACAGACCGTCTTGCCGAGGCTCTCGACCATGACGTCATCGAACCCCTGAGCAGCAACTCCTTTGGAGCGGTCTTGTCCATGGACGCACTCGGCCATGGACCTGTTGGTCGCTCCATCCTGACGGCATGCTCACTGCGCCCCGCATTCCTGTCCAGTAGTACCGCAATCCAAGTCATCCAATCGCTGTCCCCGGGCGATGGGTGTCTCCACGACTACCTCTCACTGGTCGTTGAGTTTGGCCGCGAGTTTACGGGAGTCTCACCTGAGGCGCGGCAAGGATTGAGAGACTCAGGTGCCTTGGGGTCAGCTCTGAAGGAAATGGCGGAGGGTGCAGCACGCTGGCTCGCTGATGCAAGAGCACGAAAACTGAAGTACGTCAGAGCCACCCAGGTCTGGCAGACCATGATCTCTGACGGGGGTGAAATCTACAGACTCGTGCGGCCTGTGCAGGACAACGATGCCACACAGTTGCATTCCGTTGCGCAACTGGCGAGCCGTTTGAGCCACTCCTATGCCGTGGACAATCTGATCGATGGACTGTCGGACCAGCTGGCGCATGCGAGGCACGCCCGGATTGAGGCACACCCGAGAGAGAGGCTGGAAACCCAGGTCGAGCAAGCGGTTGAGATCGCGACGAAGTGGGTGAACCTTCACAGCAGTCTCAGCGAAGACCTGCACGGGACACATGCTCCCAAGTACAGTAGCCTGAAGTCGCGCATCGTCAAGGCGGAGACTGCACTGCTCGAGGAGCTGACTCAGGAGGTCACGGACCAGACCCTGTCAGTGGAGTGCCGAGCAGCGAAGGCACAGCTGCAGAGTGCTGTAGTGACGTGCCGTACCGACTACGAGTTCCGAAGGATCCAGACCTTTGAAGTGGAGGAACCTGAGACTCTCTTGAACTGGGAGTTGCTTAACGCACGCGGGGTGACGCTAGGTTCGGAGGTCGATGAATGGATACCGCAAGAGCGTCCTCTGGACGTGCTGGGAGCCATTGGCAGGTACCTCGCTGCGTCACCCCCTTCATGGAGATCGACACTGGAGCGCTGTATCAAGGACGAGGACTACGTCTCGGTTGACATGATCCTCGGATTGCCTGCGTCGGTCTTCTCCGGGCGCGTTGAGCCGATTGACGACGCAGAACGCGTCCCGCTTCAGAGGAAGAGAGATGCGGAATTGAGACTTTCGGTCGAGCGCGTGCTGCGGGCCTGTGATGAAGTTAGTGCCCGGGTGGAAGGGGAGTATGGGAGATTGCTGCTGAGTAATGATGAGCGGCTCGAGTTGAGTGACCGGGTCGAGCTACTGCGGCATCGCATCAGACTTGGGAACATGGGCCGATTTGCGGAGGCTCGTCGAGTGCTCGATGCAGTGGAACGAGATGAGGAGAGCGCCGTCCAAGAGAACCTTCAGCGGCAGCAGATTGAGCTCCTCTCCAGTCCCGAGTTGGATCATGACCCAGAGCTCAGGAGTCGGGTCGAAGCAGCTCTCAGTGATCGGCAAGTCCCAGCCGCGTTCGAGCTAGTCTATCAAGGTAAACAGGCCGGAGTCGACCTGATGGACTCGGCCTCGCGTTTTGAAGAACTCTTTGGGGACGGACCAGAAAAGGCTGAACCGGCGCTGTGGGAGAAGCTGCAGGAGATATCCACCAAGAGTGGACGGTCAACAGAGATCGTGAGAAAGGTCATCGCACTGCGCCGCACCAAAGTGCCCGGACCCCAGGAGGAGTCTGCTGAGGAGCTACTGAACCAGTGGGTGAACTGTAGGCGCCAGGAAGCAGCACCGTTTGAACTTGTACGAAAGATACTGACCGGGCTCGGATTCCAGAATATCGACAGCGTCTCCGCGTGGCCAAGTGCGAAGCAGAACGTGGAAGCACGGGTCCGGATGTACCAGCTCATACTGTCAAGTCCAATCGAGGATCGTGTCCTGTGCCCGCTCCCGAGGTACGGATCCGAGGCGAAGAACGGCTATCGCCTTGTCTGCATTTGGGGACACATGACCGAGGGCGAGATGTCCGGCGTCCTTACAGGCAAGTCAGCGGAGCCAACCATAGTCTTCTACTTCTTCCCGATGACACTGAGAAGCAGGCGGGATTACGCGCGGCTCACGTTGGAGGAACCTTCACGGGCCGCTCTCATCTTGGACGAAACCCTGCTGCTATACCTCTGTGGTGAACGGGGATCAAGACTCCCTGGCTTCTTCGAGTGCACACTGCCTTTCGTCACCGCACAGCCGTATGTCCTCCGAGCAGGGGAGGTTCTTCCTGAGATGTTCTATGGCAGGCGACAAGAGATTGACTCGCTACTTGACATAACAGAAGGGTCATGTCTCGTGTACGGCGGACGCCAGGTTGGAAAGACCGCCCTTCTGCGCACGGCAGAGAGGCTGTTTCAGCAGGGAAACGCAAATCACAAGGCGATCTGGGTGGATCTGAAAGCGAAGCACGGCATTACGGAGTGGCTGACGCCCGCACAGCTCATGGACGAACTGACTGTTCTCCTCGCAGAGGCGCTCCGTTCTCATGGAATGCTGGAAAGCAAGAGCAAGATTCCGGCGCGATGGGATCTTGTGCTGAAGGCGATCCAGCATTGGATCGACGGCAATCGGGACAGGCAGTTGCTGTTGCTCCTCGATGAGGCTGATGGCTTACTCCAGGTCGACGAGCGGCAACACTACCTAGCAGTAGGCGCTCTCAAGAGTCTGATGGACGAGACGCAGAGGCGGTTCAAGGTCGTGTTCGCAGGACTTCACAACGTGCGGCGCATGACGCACAGTGGCAACCAGCCGTTCGCTCATCTGGGCGACCCCATCTGTGTGGGAGCGTTGATGGACAGCGGTTGGACGACTGGTGGAAGCGAAACCCGCGAAGCCATTGAGTTGGTACGTCGACCGCTGGCCGCGCTCGGGTATTACTTCAAGTCCGAGTCGTTGATCTGGTTGATCCTCGCCCGCACATGCTACTTCACAAGCTGGATTCAAACTTACTGCAAGGCTCTCCTGGCTGATCTCAACGCACGGCGACGCATTCTATCTGTCGACGTCAGTGTCCCGCCGTACTACATCAATGCAGAAGACGTCGACAGAGTCTATGAGTCCGAGAGCGTGAAGCAGGGCTTGCACGAGTTGTTTCGCCTGACGCTTGAGCTCGATCCGCGCTATCAGATCCTAGTCTATCTGCTGGGAGCTGACATGATAGTCCAGGAGCATACGGAGTTCATCCAAGGTGGATATCCTGTATCATGGTTGCGAGATGAGGCGGTCAAGTACTGGGATAGCGGACTCGGCACGGACCTTTCCGAGGGAACCGTGCGCGTGTTACTTGATGAGCTAGTTGGACTAGGCGTATTGCGTCTCGTCGGCGAGGGCAGATACAAGTTGTACGGCCCGAGCACGCTCATGTTGCTGGGCAAGGACTACGACGGGATGGTTGAGGGTCTCACAAACCCCGTTGTCGAGTCGCCGATTGGCGTTCCTCCTGAAGAATTCAGGATTACCCTGGATGAAACGGAGGACCATTTGTCTCCTCTGACTCTGGACCAGACCCGCAGGGTGCTCACCTGTGAGAGCGGCGTGGCGGTCATTGCAGGGTGTGATCTTGCGGGGATCGACGATAGCTTGAGGGCGCTGTCTACGCCTCCATTCAGAACAAGCGAGCTTGTCAGCGATGCCGAGGTGTCCGCGTTCGGACATGATCTTGAGAAAGCACTTGAATCGGTTAGTGAGAACTCGTCGATGGCGATCGTTGTCGGACCACAGACCCCGTGGAGCATGAGTTGGGTCACACGCGCGGAGAGTATCATTGACAGTATGCGGCTCCGAAGCCGCACAGTGCGGGTGGTGTTCGTCGCCGACGCAGCCAAGGCGTATTCTGTACTGACAGAGGCCAAGCCTGACCTAGGGGTGGTGTCTCTGCGTCCTTGGGGACGGCCTGGCGTGCGATGGTGGCTGGAAGCGCAGAACGCTCCCACTAGTAGGTTAGATGAGATTCTGCAGCTGACCAGAGGGTGGCCTGCGCTGTTGTACCAACTCAACCAGAAGAGACGTCGGCAGGCGAGGGTGCCGTTTGACATGGCGATTGAGGAGCTGACGGCCCTGCTTGCGAAGCCAGCAGACCTCTGGTTAGGAGCGCTCAAGGACCTGTCCCCTGTCGTTGCAGCTCACAGAGATGTGTTTCAGGCGATGGCGTGGCTCAAACCATATGATACGGGCGAGCTCGAGGCCAACTGCAAGGGCGTCTCGAGGGAGACAATAGAGCGATGTGTCAGATGGACCGCGGTGCTGTCGCTCGCCAGAGAAAGCGGCAGTGCGGGAGTCTGGGAACTGGATGATGTGTTCCGAGACGCCGTCGCGAGCTTTCCCGCCTAGCTCCCTCTGTAGTCTGGCATGGCGAGAACTGGTTGGTGGACGATTCCTGGCCCCTCGGGCTTTGTCTCGGAAGTCGTGCAGACAACAATCGAGAAGACGGTATGCCTGCTCTATCTTCCGGAACATATCCCCGAGGGTCTAGCTGAGGCAGTTGACAGTCAGCTAGCCAATCGTCTGGATGCATCAACTGTTCTGGTGGACGCCAATGGTTCCGGGAACATGGACCCGGGTGAGGCCCTGCTGAGGTTGAAGCTCGGTGTCGCAACGCCTGAGTCCACGGATTACATCGGGGAGCTGCTGAGAAGCAAGGCTTTCGTAGGGAGGGCCTATTGGCTGGAGGGCCTTGATGAACACTCCTGGCCGCACTGGCGTTCGTTCCTCGATGAGTATGTCCGACGACTGCCACATGCGTCTATGGACTGTGGGTACTTCATCGTCGCCCTCACGCCCGCGAGCTTGGATCCCGGCTTCGCTGCGCTGGACGCTGCGAACGGTGACCCGCACGCTGCGACCCATTTGGTCGATATCGCTAGGATCGGCACACACATCTACTCCAGGGTAGTTCTTCCGGAGGACATGTTGTTTTATGCTTCACAGCGCCTGGTGGACATAGGGTGGACACCCCGAACTCACTTGGAACGCAGCATCGTGGTCGCAATCGTGGCTGCGGTCGCTGGGTGCGATCCGCTCACATGTGACGCCATGTTGGCGACGGGTTCTGCCAATGTCGTCTGTGCGCCGACTGAGACGCTCCGGTCCCTGCGAATCAGCCTGGGTTGGGATCAGGGAGCTGAGATATCCTGGGCTTCGGGGAGCCGGACTTGGCGTTCAGATGGGAGGCAACTGATACATGCAGCCTTCGGCGACGCTCGCGGGTCTGTCGACGAACTGGTCTGGCGTGGACAGGTGGCAGTGTTGATGCCATTGCTGGAAGTATCCCGTAGGCAATACGCAGAGAAGTACATGAGTCAGATGTCTCCTGAGGAAGTAGCAGGAAGGCACAATGGTGACCTGACGGCAGCAATCGAGTTTGGGGACATCATAGACATTCTTGGAAGACGACGGCTCGGCGACGCCGAATACCGTCATCTGTGGGATCTGAGGAGACTAAGGAACGACGTGGCACACGCGCGCCCGGTGTCGTTTCAGCGCATCGAGGAATGCCTGGAAGCGGAAGGCTAGGACGGCACTACGACCGGACAAGCTCCACAATGCTCTTGAGCGCTGACAGAGTCGTGTCTTCCCCTCCCCTTCATGCCAATCCGGCGCAACCGTAGAAGGAGAGCTCGGCCTTTGACCCGTCAACAGAGGTTGCTCCGAGTGTCTTGGAATCGGTTCCCCCTACTAGCACTGCACAACGCATCGGCAGGTCCGTCGAAGAGGTGTCGGTCCTTCGTTTCATCTCTTCATACATGCGCTGGCGTCAGGATGTCTTGTACTCGGCTCGCTTCCACGAACTCGCTCGCGACATCAGAGAATCTGATTGACACGACCTCCCAGCTGCCGGACCCTTGGTTCCACGGTATGTGGGCCAGCAAGGATCCGGTCTCAACAGTGGAGAATTGCAGGCTCTCTCCGGCAATACCCCACAAATGTACCCGGGCATGCTCCGATCGGCTCAGCACATCCCATTCGTTCCGCGTCAGCCAGAATCGGCCACTTCTCCACCCCTGGACGGTCGTCTTCACTTCAATCACCAGTGGCGTACTGTCCGTATCGGACACAGACGACAGCACGTCGTATCCTGTGGTTGAGTTCTCCAACGCTACCCAGCGCGGTTCACGTCCGGTACGCAAGCGCTCGAACTCACACGAGAGACGCTCACCACGGCGTCCTTCGTCAAGTTTGCCCTGGTCCATCTCACTCCGGTCTGTCAGCGAGAGTCTATCCCACCAGGCCACTGTGACGGAGTCGACAGAGTCAGCAAGCCCTGACTCGACAAGGCATTGCACAACTTCCGGAGGTGCATATTTCAGGACAGCAGCACGGCCTCGCATGGCCAATCTCACCCAACTCGGTCTCAGGTCGACTGCGAGCTGCATAACCATCTCTCTTAGTGCACCGGCAAGGGTTGATTGATCTCTCATCCGTTCGCCCGTAGACGAGAGGCGATACGTCTGGTCATGGTCTGTTAGTATCCAGCCCCCACGTTTGGCTGTCTCCAGAACCGACTGCATGGCAATTCCGTGCCACTCGGAGAAAGTGCCACTCAGGGACAGCGTCAATAGCGGTTGGCCCTTTAGAAACCGCAGGAACTCAGCCGTCCTGTAGAGAATGCCCGCTCTGAATACGTTGTCCGAGGAGAAGGTTCCTGAGATCATTCAAATCCTCCGCATTCATTCCCAGTGAGTCCGACATTGCCTCATCGGATAGATCGATAGGTTCGATGCTCAAGTCTGGATCATCAAGCGCTTGGCCCATAGCACGAATCTTAGCAATCAACCTGCGATCCACGGACTCGTCGATGGTCCCGGGCGTACTCAGCACGGTTATGATCGTGTCTTGATCGGGGGCGAGCCCCAGGCGGTGGATTCTGTCTTCCGACTGAACGTACTGACCAGCATTATAGGTTCTGTCGATGTATATGGCGTAGTGGCACACCGTGTGTAGGCTGATTCCCTCGCCGCATGCAGCTGGGTTGGCAACCAGCACTTTGCATGCTGGATCGTTGTGAAACTGGCGAAGCCTGTGTTCGCGAGAGTCTGTTTCGGTCTCGTCGACGCTGGAGTCAACACTACCGTCTATGTAGACTGCACCACAGTCTCGGAGGAGGTCCGCGACACCTTCAACTGTGCCTACGAAGTACGACCAGATGACGACCTTCTGCCCCTGAGCAGCCAAGTCTCTCGCTATTCTGCAAGCCGCCTGGATTCGCGGGCTCTCATCCATGATGGCCTCTGCTAGCAGAGGGTGCCCGGCTATTTCGCTGTGAGCCAACAAGGCTGGATTGGAAACAGCCTCTATCAAGCGCAGGACAGAGCCCCCTACCCTTCGAAAGGCTCGTTGATCTTTGGCCAGCGCCAATGTAGACTCAAGCTGGCGAAGGGTCTCGTCAGCTAAGGCGGCGTACAATCGCCCTTGAGTTTCAGACATCTCGACATCAGCGCGAATTCGTTTCGGTGGCTTGAGCCCTAGCTCGCTCTTCGTGGTTCTGACGAAGACGGGTCTGAACGACGAGATAACGGTCTCCTCATCGACGGGGATCTCCGGGTACAGAAACTGGAACTGAGGAACTAGGTCAGTCACCGAATTGGGCATGGGCGTGCCAGACAGAAGCAGCTTCAGGACCGGAAGCGATGAGAGCTCTAGAAGGCACGACCCGCTGGCTCCGTTAATGCCACGTTTCATGCGATGACTTTCATCAACAAAGAGAAACGTTGGGTGATCCCCCATGTATTGTCCAAGAAGCCCCGAGACACGAGCCATCTGTTGATAGCTAATAAGGGCCATCAGAGGACTCGTGCTGAGTATACCTTCTATGCGAGCGGCACCTCCAACCAGGCGGACGATTTCGTGTTCTAGCCCGGGCATGCAGATGCCAACCTGTTCCTCCCACACTGCGAGTGCATTCTTTGGTGTAACGACCAGCAGCCGTGTCTCGGGAACGCGCTTGAGAGCGTAGATAGCGAGAGCCTCCGTGGTCTTCCCCGCGCCCGGGACCGAAAACGTTGCGCCTGCCGCAAGTATCAACAGTTTGCTAACGTTCCGGGCCTGCTCTGGCTTAAGTGACCTGCCCGTGAAGCCAACTGCTGAGAGCCTCTCTCCGATCTCCGTAGCGTCTAACGACGTTGCGCCGGAAGCCAACGAGGACATGTAGTCCGTTTCCCGGTTTCTGGCCTGTTCTAGAAGCACTTGACTCTGCGGCGACAGCTGAAGTCCCACGCCGTGCGAGCGACGTATCTGTCCAAACACATACCCGATGTCACGACGAAATGCTAGCAGGGACCACCAAGGGAGTCTGAGCGTGGAACCATCCATATTGACGGCTTCTGAGCAGTGTTCCTCAAACAGCCTGCGCACGTCCGTCCATGCCCCAGGAGGGCAATCCTTGGAGCTGTGGACAATGGCTTCGTGACTGCTACTGTCGTAGTCCAGACTTATGTAGCTCATTGACCTTCTGACGAAGCTGGCCTGCCAAGAGCTCGATGTTCTCAAGATGAGGCAGCAGTCCCTCCGTAACAGAAGACCGCTTAAGTCCTCCCAATGCATTCTCGAGCATTGTGTGTGCATTCGCCACACATTTCAGACAGAATCGTATGTCTTTGTTCTCCGAGGCAAGTCGATCGATACGTTCAAGCTCGTTCTTCAGTATCTCGCGCGCCTTGTCGCGGTTCTCTTGCGTCTTGTCGGGATTGTCACGATTCTGCAGCAGGTCAACGACTCCCGCGCAATCTAGGGCCAGAGCATCATCGACAGGGCCAAAGAGCGGGTCTGGTTCCATATTATGCACTGGCACATCCATCTCCGCTTTCAGCTGGTCTACGACATCCCTCATGTTCTTGGCCAGATCAGGTACTCGGTCGTAAAGCCTGCCGCCTCCTTCTGGCTTATCGACCAACAGGAAAGTGAGTTGTGTGAGGGCATCCCGCTGGCCCTCAGATGGAGCGTTCTTACGCGCTTTCAGGAGCTGCAAGAAGGCATAGTTGTTGGACCCTGATACCTTGCTGTATTGCCCATCTTCTTCCCGAGATTCCAGGTAGCTCTCTGCCAAAGACAGCATCCCTATGGATTGAAGGACATCACCCCGTTTGATCCCGTATAGCTCTGCGATGTCGACATCGGACATGCCTCCGTCGCGAAGTGCACGCTGCATCATGGCAAGATCCACCCACGTGTAGTCAGCCTTAGTATCGGGTTTGATCTGCAGTCTGGCCTCGAGCTCTCGAATCTGCTCCTCATTGCAGGTCGGCAGTATCGCCACGCGCACGTTCTGAAAACGCGAGTATTTCGGTGAATCCGAGTATTTCTGTGAATCCTCATCCAATAGTCTACGCATCGCGCAGAGTCTTCGATTGCCGTTCACCACATAGCCCCTGCTGTCTAGAACGAGGGCGTCGGTCTGTGGCTCCTTTCGAAGGACTTCCAAGAGGCCCTTGTCGTCCACCATCTTGCTGAGCAACTCGTGCTGTGCTTCCAGAGCTGCAGCAGAATCGGGGTCGTCGAAGAAGTCCTTCTGCTTTCCGTGCGTCACTACGTACTCAGCCTGAGCAGCTCTGGTCCTGCCATTCGCCAGTCTGTAGCACGGCACTCCCACGGGCACAAGGTACACCCGCAGGTCCTGAACGACACCCTGAAACGGTATGGTTGAGCGTGCGATGACGTCCCGTTCCTGTAGGCTGTTCAAAAAATCCACTCTTTCTGGCATCGTTTTGCAGACAATCATGTCCCCTCCTCATCTTCGAATCCGAGCACAACTAGTGGCAACGTGATGATCTTCTGAAACAACTTGGCCTCCCTTATAACCCGCTCGTAGTTGACCATGTTGCTTCCCAGCTTGACAGCTGCTTCCTTGGTCGGCACGACATATATGGCTGCGTCAGCCCCATGGTCGATGAATACGAGTTGAAGCTTCATCAAGTCAGCGTAGAAGCGAGCCATATTGCCGGTCTGCAGGCACAACCCGATTCTTTGGTTCATCGCCGTTATTGTTATGCCGTTGGAAGACCGCAATCGCACAGGATCCGACCAGCCGAGTGTGGTCAGTTGGTCCATAATGGCCTTGCGAACACTCCTGGCTCCGCGAAGGCGTGTGGTTTCCAGCCAACTGATGGCGTTGACGGCACGGATCAACTGATCCCCCAGTCTGTTCGCTGACGCTGGAATTGGACCATTCACGACAGTCTGCCGTACTCTCATGGCTGTTCCGGTCGCTTCGAAAGGTTGCTGGTTCGGTAGTCATATAGAGGTTTGTCGTGAGGCCTGTAGACGAGATTGCCGGCCAGCGCCAGGTCGATTCTTGCTCGTGCGATCTCGATGTAGTCTGGCACCGAATCGCAACCCCAGAAGAACCTCTTGTGCAGAGCTGCTGCAGCCCCCGTGCTCCCAACTCCGCAGAACGGGTCGAAGACCGTGTCACCTTCCCGCGAGAGGGCCAAGATGAGCCTCTCCGGTAGCCCAATCGGGAACTGACACGGATGAGATGTCTTCTCGACATGATTCGCCTTGACGTTGGGAATGTTGTCCCAGACGTCCTCAGGGTTCTTCCCCTTGGCATTCGACGAGTAATGACCTGCGTTGGGTCCCTTGAATGCCTTCTTTCCAGGGTACTTGCTCGGAATGCGAACTGCGTCCAAGTCAAACACGTAGTCGTCACCGTTCGTGTACCACAGAACAACCTCATATCTTCCAGAGAACCTTCTTTGGCAATGTAGTCCGTGCCCGAATCTCCAGATGATACGATTCCTGAGCTGCAACCCTTCGGCCTCAAAGTAGCGATGGAGCAGGAGATCCAAAGGCTCTATGCTGCCATTCTCGACGTGGTTTCCGACTTCCCAACAGATGCTTGCGTTCGGCGACATCAACCCCACAGTCTTGTGTATGATCCGGGCTTGCCATCGAAGGTACTCGTCCATCTGCTGACGATCCTCATACTCCTTGCCCAAGTTGTAGGGGGGGGAAGTAATGATGAGCTCGAACTTCCTATTCTCTGCCAATGCCCTATCAATGAGCCGCTCAGCGTCCCCTTGCCACAAGAGGTACTGAGTTGTGGTGGGCAAGTGCGCTGGCAGCTTTTTCAATACCACAACCCCCGGGCTGATGCCTGGAGCGTCTCGTCTCTGATCATCTTTCATGAAGTCCGTTTCCCCTCCTGTCGCTCTGTATGGAACCCGCAAAGATCACACTGCCCAAGAAGTCCGCACGTATCTGCCGGATTTCCCCCCAAGGGTCTGAAGACTAGTCACGTGGCACATACCGCTTTCTCGACTCTCATGGTAAGCGGTTGTCGCGCACGCCCAAGTCATGCATGACCCCTTGTTCCGTCCGAAGGCACAGTGGACTTGTCCGACCAATGCATTGTCAGAGGCGGCTGGCATCGGGAAGACAATCGGCGCATGTAGTGGCAGGCTGACCGGTACGCCGGTACTCTTCGACACGAGCGTCGCACATGAACTCGAGAGAGAGCGGCGGAAGGACAGAGTCCACGAAGCACGCAGCATCGGCCTCTCCTCCGCAATCAGCCATCATCCTCCGGCCCGCCTGCTCCAGGAGCTTGTTGATCTTGATCCTTGCTGATGCCTCTTTTTGCATGCCCTTCTTGTCACCTCACTTCAGTTGCTGCGCATATAACACATGATGACTACAGGTATACCACGAAGACGAGAAAAGGCTACTGCGACCCGAGACGCATGACGGCCCGCGCGATCCGGGCACAGCAGACGGGCAGAAGTACGTCAGTACAGCACACCCCACTCCAAAGTACGTTGGTACGCCGTACTAAAGTGTCTGGTGCGTTCGTGCAGGGCGCGTTCACGTCCAGGGATCTCTTGTCGGCGGCAGGAGTCCATGTTGGTCGCCAAGTCCAATTGACCGCCACCAACTCTTCCCCCCCCTGCGACCGATGCACATTCCCGCAACGTGGCATTCAAACTCCATTTCTGCTCCTGAGGAAATTGAAGATGAGGTCGTTGTGACAGTAGTATGGGGAAGAATGAAATACCTCTTCCTACATCTGTCCACTGAGGAGAAAGAAAATGAAGCAACTGAACTACGAAAGCAACCCGTTGGTCGCGTACTTGAACCAGGAAACGTTGAAGCCGGGCGAGTTTGGAATTCTTGCGGGTGTCAGCCAGAGCACTGTGTACGAAATACTGCGTTGTGCAGTCCGGGTACTCCCGCAATCATTCATCGATGCCATTGACAAACGCAGCGGGCCTGGCACTGGAGCCAAAATGCGCGAAGTATACGGCACCTATCGAGCCAGCCTGCGAGCCCGTCTCCAGAAGGGTTCGTAGCAATGCGGTCCGCAAATACGTTGACGGGATGGCGGCTCAGATGAGCCGCCTCCTCACGCTTCAGGACCAGGTAACCGAGTACGTCGATCGTGGTCTGTCGATCTTGCCTCTTGTGCCGCGGGGGAAGGTGCCGTTGAATGAGGTTTTGCCCCTTGTACATGGGACGCCCTCCTGGAAACCGTATGAGACGACAGCTGCTTCCGCCGGAGAGGTACTGTCCTGGTTTGCTGACTACGGATCCGACATGGGTGGTACAGGACTGAATATCGGCATAGTGACGGGGTATCCGGGGCCTATATGCCTCTACGCCGTAGACGTTGACCGTCCTGATATCCCGGCTACTCTTGCCGCCTGCAACACGACAACGGTCCACACGGGCAGGCCCGGGGGTGGTTGGCACTTCTACTTCACTGGCCCCTCAGGGTTTTCTAAGCAGAACGTGACCATTGACGGCACGACTTGTGAGTTTAAGGGCATCGGTTCCTATGTCGTTGCCCCGGTGTCTGTCCACGCATCCGGGACCGCCTATACGTTTGTCGAGGAACGGGAACTGTCCGCGATTCAAGACATGCCAGGGGTCCTGATGCAGCAACTCGAGGCACATTCTAAGATCGACCTACCGAGACAAACAGGTCCGGAATGCCGAGGCCGGGCCTGCCTAGAACAGATTTGGTCGAGGCCCTTGCAGGAAGGAGAACGGGAACTGTCGCTGTATGGTTTGTACCAGAGCCTCATGACGGCCCGCCATAGCGAGGACTACGCCCGGCAATGGGTTGAACGGAAGAACGCCATGCTCGCGGTTCCCATGACCGACCGGGAGCTGAGACAACAGGTATCGCGAGGCCCTGAGGCAAAACGCCCAGGACATAAGTACGGAGTCGGTTGCCCGTGGATGCGGCGCAATTTGCCCTCGATCGTCTGTGACGAATGTAGGTACCGGGACAAGGAGGCGAGACGGCTGGTCAACGGGCGCGAACTGGAACGGGCCTTTGAGGACAGGGACATGAATCCATCCGCCTTCAAGATCTACTTTGCCTTGGTGAAAGCCGAACTGAGTACCGGGGTGAAAGGGTTATCGTTGACCGAGACGGCGAAACGCACTGGACTGGCTAAGTCCACAGTACAAGAGGCCTTCAAGGTATTGCGGGCCAAGGGTTACCTGTAACATGTACCGAAATCCGGTACAGCACGGACATCCCGAAATGACCAGTCAGACAGACGATACCGGGTCCGGGTGACAGGCTCAAGTGTGCATAGTATTGGGTAGTGGTCCTGTTCTGTTCTGGAAGTGTCCTGAGAGGTTGGGTTGTCAAAGACCTTACTGGGATTTGTGGAAGAGTGTCGACGACGGGACTTTTTCGCGAAGCGGCGCAAAGCGCACGTTGCCAGAGGACTTGGTTCGATGGGCACGATTGTTGAGGAGACGATATTCCGGATTCTTTGACATTGCTCGTGAACCTCCCCTTCCTCCTTCCATATGTACTAAGGACCGACCATAGGGGGTTGTTTAGTACAAAGGCACGGAGTTCAAGCAAGTGCACGAGCCGCAAGAGCAACTACAAGTGCGCGGCTCGTTCTCTCTGGTGTGTGTTCCTCTTTCCGTCGTACGAAGTACGGCGAGACTTCACTCTGGAGTGTGTATCATGGGTATGCTCCCTATCAGACAGATGGCACGTTGCTCCACTCTCATGTTCTCTGACTTCTTCATGTCCTGCAACCAAGCGATGACTCGCCTGTTTGTTTCCCGCAATGGCGTCACGTATGAAGTCAAGAAACTGTCCACTTGCAACGTCGATATGCCCTACATCATCCGCTTCCTGTCCAACAACCCAGTTTGGACGGACTGGGATGCATTCATATATCACGTACAGACAGATTGCAAGTGCTTCCTGTCCTGCATAGCCGCTTAGTATCCATTGTCCTCGCCCGCTCTACTTTCTACGGGCGACGACATGCTCGCTCGTCCCTCGCTCGCATCAACTAACCGTACCCGTGCGTTTGTGTCTCCAGCCTTTTCGTAAATCTGGCAAAACATGACTTGCGTGTGTAGTGATGCACCCTCCACACAGGACAGGTTTTCTCCATGTCGTGGGATGCCGTCAATTATCACGGAAGAGGGAGGTTCCGAGAGAGATTGCTCTCTGTCGGGTAATACCAAAAGCACCCTCCGGCCAGATGAATACTCACTATCGGCCAAGGTCACCATTCCCTCTTCTGTCGATCGTAGCATCCAATCCTCAATAGACATGTCAATATGCATTCCCGTACCACCTACCATCTCTTGATCAGTGCTTCTTGAGCCTCTCGCCCGGCCCAAAGTGTAAAAAGCAATATCGCATCTGCGATGTGCTGTTCACAGTATGGTGTCTCCCGTCTCACCACAGCAGTTCCCGGAGAGGTCCCCTCCCTCGCCCGCCCGATGCGTCGGACTCGTGTTGAGGGAGTTCAATCATGGCGGGCGCTGAAAGACGCGCCCGCCTTTCCCATGGTTTGTGTTCTTCGAGATAGGGCAACTGCGCCTCCGCCAAAACAACTACCACGGCAGCGGAGGCTTTCTTTGGTTGTTGTCTCTCTTCTCCTTTGTCGATTGAAGACTGGTGTGAACCAATCTTGAGTTGGCAACCGCTGATTCACATTTGCCCAGGCCAAGCAGTGCTGGCAGATGAACCCTGGAGGTATACCATGTCCAATACCGTAGTCTCACTGCAGAGTTTGCTGAAAAGAACCATGCGTTCCAGTGACGGCAAGATTGTGACCACTCCCATCAACGGGCGCGTCAGTGCCGTCCTGGATAATTGCGGTACTGCCAAGAAACTCGCCGACAATCATCTGCGCGTTCTCTTGTACGTTTACGACACGAACACTGGCGATGTGTGCCGCGACGAAGATGGTCGTCCATACACATTCAACCGTCAGTACAAGAACCTGAGCATCAGTCCGTGGCTGAGAACCGATACCGGACATGAATCCAACGCTCAGGTGAAACACTCAGTGGTACATTGCGATGTCATCCGCGACGATTGTGGCAACTATCTCTTGAACGCCGACGGCACTCGCCAGTTCAAGTGGGCAGTGATCAGGGACACCTTCGTGTGGATTGCGAACAGCGAACGCCCGGAGCTTCAGGGTATGCATCAGTTCGGCGACACGTTCGACTCCGTTATCCTGGCTGTCCAGACCAAGGCAGTAGATCCCGTCCCTGCAGCGTGTGAGGATGAGGATGCCGGCCTCCTTGCCGACTTTGATCTCGAACGCGCTTGATCTGTGTCGCTTCCCTCCACGACTTCGGAGCAGCTATGACGTTGTATAAACTCGTCATTCGTGATTCCTGTGGCGCCAAGTTGAAGGAAATCGCGTCTCTGGACCAATTGAAGCGGGAAAATCCTGCTGACGCTCTGGACATCGAACTTGCCCTCACCGCCGGCAGGAATTTCCGTGTCCGTGACCGCAGAGGTTCACTGACCGTCTACGCAGCGCATTAGCACGGAGCCTGGAGAGCATCGTCCTTCAGGCTGTCTGAGAAGGTTCCATCCGGGGGGACGCCGTACGTACGGCGTCCCCCTTTTTGCATGTCAGGCCCAGGCAACACATCCCGATCCGGGCTACTGCACGGCGCCTTCTACGTTCATTGCTCCAGTGTCACCATTCCACTTCGTCGACAAACACCTTGAAAGGAGGTCACTATGCTTGAAACGCTCTTTGTTGACACTGATGTGAGTCCATCCATCACCTCACTCCGCCCTGGAACCATGAAGGCTGCGGAGCTTGTCACCTATGTTCGCGAACGTACGACGGGAAGCCCGGTCACCCAGGACACCGACACAAACGCCGCACTCGCCGTGATCCTCGGGCCAGATGCCGCTGCCCGGCTGTATGCGAAAGCCGCACGTGACCAGCATGTCGAACGTCCCAGCCTTGCCGAACTGCTACGGGCACTCAGAACGGCGCCGGACACATTTGATGATGTGCTTACCACAGTGCAGACAGCTCGTATTATGGCAGCAGCCGACCTTGCCCGCGCCCTGGTCAGCGAACACGATCAACCGAAGACGATCATCCGGGTCACCAGCGCGGAAGATGCGATCGACTATGTCCTCCACAACCTGGGCGCATTGCACGACGAGAGCAATGAACACTTCTTTGCCGTCTTGCTTGATATCCGGAACAAGGTCATCGGAGCCCCCATCGAAATCAGTCGTGGCAGCGTCAGCGCATCGGTCGTCGATCCTGCGGACATCGTCCGGGAGGCCTGCATCCATCATGCAAGCCGTGTCGTCCTGGTCCATAACCATCCAAGCGGAGAGACGGACCCGTCCAAAGAAGACATTGACACCACCAACAAAATCGTGCAGGCGCTCAAGTATGTCGGCATCAGGGTTCTTGACCACATCATCGTCGGCACAACCCGCCAGGACTTCTACAGTTTCGCGAAGGCGGGATTACTGTAATGCCTGAGCAATTCGCACCAGCCAAGCAGTGGAGCATGACGGGAAGCCGGGGATCCACCGGCAAAGGAGAGAACTATGGAAGTGACCAGGAATCGTATCAGGGAACGCCGGAAGAGAGTCAACCACGCAGAACTCGCTGCCATGCAGACAGCTGCTCTTGGGCGGGCACGGGAAGGTAGGACCTGTACGAATGACTTGCTGATTATCGCAGCCTATGCAGCCAAAGGAATTGACGCTCACCCGAGGCTCGATGTCTTCACCTTCAATGCCTGGAAGGCCCTGCACCGCCACGTCAGGAAAGGCGAGCATGGTGTCCGAGTTTTGACCTACGCGCACAAGGACACGGTGAAGTCCGACGGCACCACCGAAGAACACAGTTTCCCCACGTCCGCCGTCGTGTTTCACGTCACCCAGACCAATCCGGACACTGAGAATGTGACAGCATGAAGGGCGCAACGTTGAACGTTCTCCGAGTTCAATGGGAGCGCACACTGCTTGAAGGTGACTTCGACAGAGTCGACAGAATCGTTTTTGCCCGCGCCAGGATCGAGGCTCTTGCTCCGACTAGACAGAAGACCGAAAGACTTCCACAGGCGGAACCCAGGATGATTGTTGAGCCGCCAACCGATGATGGCGACGAGTACGAGGGAAAGTAGCACTATGACAACCAGAACGCACTACCGTTGGATTGGAAACATGCGAGAGCCTATCAAGAAGGGAGGTGCATGATGGGTTTCACTACTGAGCTCGCTGCGGATGTATGGGGGGAGAGGCAGGAGACTCTCGAATCGGGAATTCTCCCGGAGGACATGCCTGACGCGTTGGACCAGGAGCTTGCAGCACTCGAACACGTCCTGGGCTTCACGTTCGTCGATTCCTTTTACGCCCGCAAGACGACCCATATGGTCGAGGAAGAAGCCAAGGCCTGGAACGAGTGGTTTGCGACACTGAACAACGGGGAAGGTGGCATCTGGTCCAATCTCTCCGATCGCATGGAGGAGGTCTACCATGCCGAGGAGTGTTATGCCTACGATTGTTACCGTCTGCGTATCGAGAAGGACGGTATTACCCGTGCCCACCGAGAGGAACGCCATCAGAAGTTTGCGTAGGAAATTCCATCACAGAAACGAAGTATGCACTCAACTCGAAACAGATCAGCGCACCTACGGTTCTATCAACAGAGAAAACTCGCCAACTTTTGCCGGCTGGAAGAATACCCCGGTTACCGATCTGGTCGCAGTGCTCCAGAACCAACGCGAGTACGACGAGACGCTCAAGGAGCGACGGCACAAGGAAAGGCATCCCGTTGAGGAAGAGGAAATCGTGGAGCAATGCTAACGAAAGGAGCCAACATGAACAAGAGTTTGCTTCAGGCAGTGGCCTCGACTCTGGAAGACACCCAATCGATCCGGAACAGGATAAGCGGCATCAACGCAGAAGATTCGCCTGCACCGGCAAGACTGCTTCTGCGATCCGTCTTTACGCACTGCAATGCAATCGACTCGCTCCTCGAGGAAGCTCTCGCCCGGTCATGCAGCTTGTCCGGCAACATGCTGCCCGTCGAGGAGGACCAAACCGATGACAGAGACGTCGTCCTTTCCGGAATCGTTCGATGAAGTGGTCTGGCTTGTTGTCCAAGGACAGATGGAAGCCGCAGGCATTGTCTGGGATGGCACCATGGAATGGATGGCTGAGTACGTTCAGGAAAACCAGACGAACGATAGAGGGCAGTAACGATGCCCAATTCAGAATTGCGGTTGTTCCAGTTCAACACTTCGCCCGTCCGTACAATCATGGTCGATGGCGAACCATGGTTCGTAGCCAAAGACATCAGCGACGTGCTTGAATTCAGCGATACAACACATGCACTTCGCGGTCTTGAAGACTCTGAAAAGGGCCTCCAAATCGTAGAGACCCTGGTGGAAACCAGTCTATGACTGGATCCGAAAAGGGTACGCATCAAGTGCGTACCCCTGGTACTAGGTCGGAAAAGGGTACCAGTAATGTTGGTACCCTTGGTGAAACTCAATCTATCCAGGAACTGGAGAGCTCAGCAAAGGGTGAGTGCAAAGCCCCGACCCTTGGCAGAACACACTCGATTCAGAGACTCAAAGACCTCGAAAAGGGTGTAGGTTTAATCTACACCCTTGGTGGAGACCAGTCTATGACTATCATCAGCGAGTCAGGCACAGAAGATACGACGTGAACGAGAAGCCCATTGAAGAATCCGAATCTACCAGACAAATTCAAAGGAGAATTAGACATGTCAATGTACACGATTAGTAAATGCGAACCAGCCAAAACCTTCGCAAAGAAGGACGGCTCTGGCGACGCCCAGATGCAGAAGATTGTGCTTCGCGACGATGCGGGCAAGGATTACAAATGTACGGCCTTTTCGTTTGACGAGGCGTTTGTTGGCGATATCGTCGAAGCCACACTCAAAGGCTACAGTGACAAGTTCCGGGAGTACCAATTCACGTTGAAAACCATCGCGCCCGGTCCACGGGGAATTCCAAATACGCCCAAGGAGCCGACGATCTCGGTCGAAGGCGGAAAAACGGGCTTTGAGACGAGATCTCCCGAGGACAAACTGGCAATTGTACGCGAAAGTAATTTGAAGGTCGTAGGTGACCTCTTTAGCGGTAAGGGTGATGTTTCAGACATCGGTAAGTACATTGCTATGGCAGATCAGATGACTGAGTGGTGCATGACCGGAACCGTGACCCCACGCATCAGCGCGGAGGAGCGGGCAAACCTCCTGACCCAGTTTGGTTCCGAGGAAGGGGCGAAGGTCGTCGCGATGAACGCTTGCAGCATCCCGTTCCTGGACTTGTTGACGAAAGAACAGTACGAGTCCCTCGTGGATAACCCTGTACGGACATTTCCTCATGACTGACGTTGCAGGGACAAGTCGCATGCACTTGTTGCCACAGGGAATCATCGACTGCGTTCCGCTATTGTATGCCACCGAGGAAACGGCCATTGCGGACAAGATGGTTTATGCAAAGCTGTTTGATCCGTTCAGTCAGTGGATCTGGTATGTCTGTGAGTACGACCCGAAGGAACGGTTGTGTTTTGGCTACGTCATCGGACAGGAGAAGGAGTGGGGCTACTTTTCTCTTACTGAGCTTGAGTCATTGAAATGGCCAGACGGCGCCCCCAGGATCGAGCGTGACCGGCACTTCGCCCCGACCATCTTCAATAATCTCAACCTCTAGATCGTCTTGGCGGAGTAGTCGTCTCTGGGGGCCCCTGCTGCTGAAGATCTCCGCTACAGCACTCGTCACCTTTGAGAATGGCAAGGGTGGAATCGCGCCACACTTGCCATCTGTCGATACGCGTCAAAGAAACGCCAATTAGGAGGGACTCCCATGGAAATCTTCGGAGTAGTCGTGGTATTTCTGATTTGTGCCCTTGCTCTTTGGTACATGAACTCACCAGGTGATTGAGTCTGGTCCCACGAAAGTTGTCGAGGTCATTGAGCAAATGAACAGAACGCTTGATGTTTTCCGCACGCGTGGGTATGGTAGTTCTGTTGTCAAGATAAAAAATCTCAGAGGGAGGAAGAAGATATGAGAAAGGTCCTATCAGTTTTCATCGCAGCATGTCTTGTCCTGTCACTGTTCACAGGGATCTTCGTGTCTATGACTTCTGCAAGGGCGGACACCACGTACGCCGTCACCTTCGGCGTAACAGGAGCTAACGGTACCCTGAGAGCAACCGTTGCTTCAGTAGCTATCGCTACGGGGGCTCTTGTAGCAGGGGGTAAGGACGTAGTCTTTACCGCGGTACCAGCTACAGGCTATCAAGTTAAAGCATGGACAGTAGACGGAAACGTTGCAGTAGTAGGTAACGGAACTGAACTAACAGTTCCAGGCCTTGCAGCAGCAATAGCAGTAACGGTAGAGTTTGAAGCGATCTCATCCACCACGTACACCGTCACCTTTGACACCCAGGGTGGGCTAATAGCCATTGGTCCAGAAACAGGCATTGTTTCTGGTGCGTTTGCTATCCTTCCACCAAATCCGACAAAGGACGGCTTTACGTTTGCAGGCTGGTTCACAGCAACAACCGGTGGTACAGCATTCACAGCGGCGACGGCAGTAACAGCAGATGTCACGGTCTACGCACAGTGGACAGTAACATATATTCCTGCTCCTGTAAAGAAGCAGACGGTCCTTGTCCTTCACATAGGCAAGTCCATGTTCACGGTCAATGGGGCTTCGAAAACGCTCGATTCACCTCCAATCATCAAGAACTCGCGGACACTGCTTCCGATCCGTGCGATCATTGAAGCTCTCGGTGGAACAATTGCTTGGAATGCAGTCGCCAGAAAAGTGACAGTAACGCTTGGAACCAAGACTCTTCAACTGTGGATCGGCAAGAGCGTCGCGACCGTGAATGGCGTGAGTACTTCTATCGATTCAACAAATGCCAAGGTAGTCCCTGAGATCATCAACGGCAGAACGATGCTTCCATTGAGATTTGTTTCTGAGAACCTTGGTACAACGGTTGGCTGGGATCAGAATACGCAGACGATAACAATATCAGATGGAGACGCGGTCGTGACAGTGCCCAAGAACCTTTCACAAATCGCATGGATGCATAGCGGGACTGGGTGGGGATGGGCGTGGTCTACAAACGGTCATATCCTGCAAACGCTGAATGGCGGAGCATCCTGGAAGGAGACTCCGACGCCAGATATGGCAGGGAGATCAATCGTTGCATCGAGTTTCCCTGATGGCAGCACTGCGTTCTTGGCAACACGCGCCGGCGGCGCCGACCTGCATTCGGATATCGTGGTCTACCGCACAAGCGACAAGGGCTTGACATGGCATAGCGCTCCCGTCGTGATGAAGCTGGGTTACGAGGGCGAGGAGGGCGGCAGTTTCTCCATGGATTTCGCGGATGCATCGCATGGGTTTCTCATGAGCACAAGCGGTCCCGCTGCGGGGCTGATGGGGAAAGCATTGTACCGGACCGTCGATGGCGGCAAGACGTTCTCCCTTGTGGGAGACATTGAAATGGGCGGGGTGAATGGATATCCCACCGGCATGGCCTTCTCAACACCGCAAACTGGTTTCGTGACCTGCGAAGATCATGGACAATCGGCTATTCCAATGTTCAAAACGACGGACGGCGGCACAACGTGGCATCCTGCTCCATTACCTGCCCCCAGCGTATGTAAAGATCTAATCTATCAGGATGGTTACTATGGCAGCGCTTATCCCCCCGTGTTCTTCGGAGAACAGAAGAAAGATGGTGTTGCCCTGGTGATTTTCTTGCTGCACAATGGAAACAACGTGACGCAGTTCTCTCAGTTCTATCGAACATCCAACGGCGGCAGCACCTGGACGTTGGGCCCCGTGTCACAACAGCGTGTTATTCCCTCTTGCTTCAGCGACTACACGACCGGTTGGGGCGTTGCTGAAATTGGCGGAGGGATGTTTAAGACTGCGGATGGTGGAGCGACATGGAACCCGGTCACTATGGCAAATTAGCTCACGCGCTGTTCTCATCGTAATGTCTGACCGTCAGAGAGGAACGACGTTCGGGTAGACAAGGGTCCAACGGTCGTCTGGGTAGCTGCGTCCCAGCCGATCATGATCACGTACGCACCCTAGCATAGAGCGATATGGAAACCCCCAGTCAGGTGACCTGACTGGGGGTTCGCTTTTCCCAGAACCACAAGAATACCCTTGGTGGCAACACTCGGATTCTGAGGCGGGAGGCCATACCTGAAGACATGAAATGACCGCTGGGAAGGAGGGCATTGCTGAGCGGTCGCACACAGTGTACTGATATTCCTCTCGTTACACAAAACGGGAGAAGGAGAAGATTATGTACTCCATAGGAATTATTGTTGTTGTCATTGCCTGTATCGTTTTAGCTTCATGGTTTTTTAGGAATAGTTGACAATAGGAAAGCCCCTCACCCAAAACGGTGAGGGGCTTTTTTCATTTACAGTCCTTGCAGAATAGTACGAAGCCGTTTCATCATAGAAGAAGAAAGCGAAAAAAAAGGGGGGTCGTACACGAGATCTCCCGAGGGAAGTGTGACTCCCCGCATCTCCAAGGAGGAACGGAAGAATCTCGTGGCCCAGTTCGGCTCGTGTGCTATCTCTTGGAGAGGGCATCGCTGGCTTCTCCACACAAACACTCTCTTGACGATGTGAGCTTCGGACTCATCAATAGCAGGTTGGTCGCGTCTCGAGACGTAGCCGAATTGCGGCTGTCTCCCTGAATGCCACCAGTCCAAGCATTCTCTTATCAACATACGCTCACCCGCGAGTTGATCCTCGACTGCTCAGATGAGAGAATGCGCTATCAGGGCGGTGGAGGAACTGAAGAGAGCTGCCAACGAAGTCATAATGCTCCCATAGGCACTTGCCCACCCGAAGCACGTGACTGAGCAACGCTGAAATGCTCGAATCGCATTCCGTCAGAGCTGACGGAATGCGATTTCCCGGGCTACTGAGAACGTTGTTTGTGGTGCACCCTTGGCGGAGCCGTCGCCAAGTAATGCCGCAGTGCCTCCACGACGAGATCCTCGATCTTCATGCCGTCGTCTATAGCTCGATACCTCACTTCCCTCTCCAGATCCTTGTCTTTGATGGTGGCGGTGACCCTCCACACCTTGTCGTCCGGAGCGCTCCCTTCAGTTCTCGAACCCATGATACCTCCTAGCTCAGACGTGGCTGTCGTAGTGCTCTGGCAGCTCACATGAGAATCGTCCAATTCCACCGTATAGCAGTGCCAGTCTGTGGCACCCTCAGGGCATCGGCGGGCCATCGCAAAACCCGACATACGGGCACAGATGCCAACCGCCTAGCACAAAATCAGTGTAGCACAAACTCACGTGAGTCAATAGTCGACACATCACAAAGGTGAGGTATTGACAATGCGATAATGAGTGATAAGCTATCAATTAGTCGACCAATCACCAAAACGGGAAAGTGTCAATGTGACACTTCGACGTTAAGGGTTCAGGCGTCGACAGAACGTGGTGAGCACCTTGACAACTGAAAGTGCGCCTAGAGGCAGTCGCGTGAGTGCGATGCCTGGCAAGCGCGTTGTTCGATACTTCGCCTAGCAGACCTCGGTTGTTGGGGTCGACTGGAGAAAGGGGGTGTGGCCCGAACGGCCGAATCAGGACGGATGGTCAGCGTCAAACGGGTCTATCAGGCCCGTATTCCTTGCGCGAGAGCGCAAACAGACAAAAAGAGGAGAAGAACAATGAAAGGAAAAGATCTGAAAGTGGCTACAAGCGGCAACGACGTAACGCAGGAGGCTCTCTGCGGACTCCCGTTGAATAGAGATGTGATCGCAACCATTCGCGGTGTAAATGCGATCGTAGTTGAGTGGATGAATTCTCAGGATGGATGGGTACTCGGAGATGCAGTCTCGGCAACCATCTCCTGGTTCTGCGATGCCGACTTGATGGAGGACGCTTATGGTACCTATCTAGAGCGGGTACTGCAGGGTCTCAGAGCGAATTGAGCACAGATGACGGGGAAGGAGTAATGCAGTCCGGAGAATCGGAAAGGCCCGCATCCATGAGATCCCTTGCAGGGGAACACCTCTCAGATAAGCGAGCCGATAATTCAGATAACAATAATATTATGGATCAGGATAGCGCATCATGCAAGGCCGAACTCAGTGAAGGACTCACCGAGTTTCTGCTCAAGAAGATCATTCAACTCCGAGCACGTCTGCAACCTGAGTTCGCCCTGTCGGAACAGGGCGAGGCTCAGGCACCGCGATTGCCTGTCGGTCCGGCGATGGGGATCGCATAGTGGAGGGACTAGCAGCACTGGCAGCAGGTGCTTCCGATTTCAGCAGTAGTCCGGTGATGCACTCAACGGAGGTGCTTCCCTACCCTAGGTCTCATACGGGACCGCTGAGTGGAGATGGTTCACCAATAACATATGCACTGGAAGGTTCAGGAACATTCGTCACTGCAAAGGTATATCACAAGTTGCCGCAGGTTCGCCTTGGAGGGGGCGTGCGGCAGCGAGTGACGGCTTTCTCCCGAGAGTCACGCAAGCGGATGATGTTCGCATGTAGTAAGATATGCTGGGATTCTCTCCCGCCCGACCGGCTATTCTTCATCACAGTAAAAACGGTGGAGCGAGGACATGACTCTGCCGCCCGGCTGAACAAGGGTCTTGGAAGGCTGCGGAAACGAATGAAGAGGCTGTTTGGTCCATCCGGGTATGCATGTTTTCTGAAGAAGGAACGCGGTTGGGGCGGGAGGTGGCATGCACACCTCGTCCTTTACATAACGCAACCACCGGAGACACTTGCCCGCGATCTTGAGTCTCTTGGTGACGGACGACTTCCAATCGAATTCGACATTCGACTCCGCAAATGGCTTCAGGGCGCATGGCGAGAGATTGCTGGATACGGCACTGGAGAAACCTCCAAGAGCTCGGCGGTTTTCTGTGAACGTGCTCGGGACGCGAAGGCTGTCAGTAGGTACTTGCTTAAGGGGCCGGGTGCAGGTTCAGGAAAAGCTCACCAGACGTCGCTTCCACCCGGAAGTGAACCATGTGGCAAGTGGTGGAGCATGTGGGGATCCAAGGCATTTCCCAGGGATGAAGTTTCCGAAGGACTCACTGCACGAGAATTCTTTGACGTGCGGAGGCTGATGCGCCGATGGAAGGACGGCCAGTCCTCTCACCGGGTCATACTTCACATCTGGTCTGCTTCTTCCCCGATAAGCACAGTCGGCGGCCAAAGCGACGGTTCCCTCCGTCGATCCCTGAGTGAATATGTCAGGCGGCTGCGTGAGGGTACGTCGATGTCGGGCAGTATGAACCTGGCTGCAGCTCTCCGGCAGCAATCACGTATGCTGGAAACTTGTTCCGAGGTGGCCGCATGATGCCTCGACAGATGAAGATTCAACGAGTAGATCATGTCACGGATAGAAACAGCCACACAAATCGCACGATGCCCCAGGAGGCACACCAATGAATACATCACTGAATGCAAGGAACGGTTCAAAGGCCAACAACACTACTGACTATACGACGTGTGCCGCGTACATTCGCACCGGAGTTTCAGGTAAGGTCGACGACTGTTTGTCTGTGGCGCAGCAGAAGAGCCGACTGGAAACGTTTGCATCTGAGGAGGGATGGACCATCTACAAGTGGTATGAGGATGAAGGATTCTCAGGTGTGACGGTAGAGAGGCCAGCTCTGGAACGGCTGATGGCAGACGCAGAGATGCACAGCTTCGGCCGCGTCGTTGTTCTCCAGGTTCAGATACTGTCGCCAAGAGCGGACGATCTTGCTACTCTGATCAACAAACTCCGTGGGCTGTCCATCGGAGTGGTCTCGATCACACAGTCCTTGGACACGCTTGATCCGTTGCAGTGGCTGGTGTTTACGACGTTGATTCAAATCGTTCGATCTGAGGAGAAGATGGTTGCCGGGCACGAGCCAAGTCAGACCTCTTCGACAGCGAGTCCGTCTCGCGAGACACGTGCCGAGAGATTTCTGCGTGAAATCCTCCCCGAGTTCATTCGATTGGAGAAACAGTTGCATGCTGAGGACGGTCCAAGCCGCAAGCCGTCACAGCACTCTCTTGATGCAGAAGGGGGTTGCCTGTCATGAGTGCATTGTCGGGCAGTGGAGATATGTGGGGGTCAAACGAGGAGACTGATGCCAGGAAGTGCGCCATCTACACCCGGGTAAGCACTTCGGAGCAGGCGACTGAAGGTGTGTCGCTGGAGATGCAGAAGAGCCGACTGGAAGCGTATGCGCTGTCCAGAGGATGGTCTGTGTTCCAGCACTATGAAGACGGCGGGCTGTCGGGCGCAACAACCAACAGACCTGCGCTCAACCGCATGATGACGGACGCCACGATCGGTCAGTTCGCTGTGGTGCTTGTCTACAAGATCGACAGGCTCTCAAGGAAACCCGCCGACTTGTTCGCCCTTTGCGACAAATTGGCGACACATGATGTGGGATTCATCTCCATCACACAACCGTTCGACACAACGACTGCCGCGGGGAAAATGATGCTTGGCATGTTGGGGGTTGTCGCTGGGTTCGAGCGGGATCTGATTATCGAGCGGACTGCAGACTCTGAGGCTCGGATGAAGGAGCGAGGTACGTTGGTCTGCGGGCCGGCACCCTTTGGATTCAGACACCAGGACAAGAAGCTGTTGTATGACGAGGAGACGCTCCCGGTAGCCAAGGAGATCCTTCGCCGGGCGATCTCCGGCGAACCCGAACGCGAACTCGCCCGCAGTCTCGGGTTGACGCGTGACCAGATTCGCTCGGTACTGCACAATCCGCTGTTTGCCGGGAAGATCGCCTACAAGAAGCGTGGCAAGAAGGGCACACGCGTTCAGTACAGCAAGTGGATGTATATAGACTATGTTGGCATCGAGCCGATTCTCGAGTTCGATGAATGGCTTCGCCTGCAGCAGGAACTCGGCTTGCGTTCGGATAGGAGTGAGGGGCTTACGTTGCCCCTCTTCGGCAGGATGATCTACTGCACGAAGTGCAAACATCTCCTGAGTGCTCACGGGAGTTCGAAGCGCAACAAGACCAAGTACGCCTGCCAGAGCGCCGGAAACGGGCAGAAAGCTTGTGGAGCTCAGTTGTTGGAACACAACCTGCTTCCGGTGTTTCTCAGCAAACTCAGCGAGGAATTGCACCACTTTGTGCCCAAGTTCGATGGTGCCGACCGGCTGATAGAGACGGATAGGAAGATCACCAAGTATGACAGAGATATCACTCAGCTCGAGGGAAGACTTGCCATTCCGGAGGTTTCCGTTGAGAAGGTGAGAGACCGCATTGCCGTGCTCAGGACGTTGAAGCATGAAGCACTGCAGGAACGGGCGGAAATCGAGGAGGAGAAGACGCAACTGGAAGAGGTAACGAATGTGCTGGCGAATTTCGAGCCATTCTTTCACAATCTTGACCGAAAAAGCCAGTTGGAAATCATACATCGATTCGTAAAACGCATCGATCTGGAAGTTACTAACATAGTTATCCACTGGAGGTTCTCGGAAAATGAGTGCCAGGTGCCTCGGCTGGAAGTCAGTCCCAGAACGAGAAAGACAGGTGTAAGGGGTCGAGTGGTGGAGATAGGGGCAGCCAACCCATTATGCGTCCACCATGATCCCCAGGCTCAGCTACTTCTGCGCATACTGCGTGGCTCTGTCGAGGACAGTGGCAGAGAAGCTCGCTGTCCGGCGAAGAAGCGACGGGTTAGGAGAGCGAAGGCGGGGAACAAGCATTACTGAGGGTCCATGCGCGTCTGGATGGGAATCCTGCCACCGAGGGGAGTGCTCCGGGTATGGGAGATGCCATGGAGACGGTACCTCTTCCGCTCTCCAGCAAGGAGTCTCCCGATGGTGGCAGGACTCATCTGGAGGAGCAGTTGCCGCGTCGCATCATCGATATGGAGATGTCCATGAACGGTGAGGTTCTCCACGAAGAGGGGTATGCCTGCTGCCAGACGGACTGGTCCCAGGAAGGTGCTGGCACTCCAGACGGTGATGAGTACCTGCTGGACGGCAGGGCCATACCGGGGAGGACAGTGTCTCTAAATGTGCTTCGTGGGGTTAGCCACGAGAAGACAGTCTCCCAGGAGGTACCGCTGACCTGCTTGGTGCAGAACCCGGGCGGCATACTTCCGCTGGTACCCCGTCGATTCACAGAAGTCATCTAGCATGGCAGACTTCTTTGCCTTCCCTGCTCTCAGGTACGCTTGTGCCTTCACCATTGTGAGTTTCTTCCGTTCTCGCATCGTGAGCTCCATCCCTGCTGCTCCTTTCTCATCTAAAGGACCAGCAGTATTCTGTCATCGTTCAGGTACATTTTCTCGTGAGTTCACGGAACCATTTCAGGTACATATTAGCTGAGTCGATGCGCGGCTTCTCTTGATGCTGGCGTCAGTTCGACAATGTTCTTCCACTTGAGCCACGGGTTGACAGTCAGCCGGACTGAGTGCGTACGTGCCGCAATGGAGTTGGCAGAGCCGATGCGGATGTAACCGAAGTACAGCGTGATCTCGCCGGGAGCGATGGCGCGAGAGATTCGGATTCGGTTTTCCCGACTGCTTCCTTGGCGTCTGGCTGATGCGCGAGGCTGTGGCATGCGTATGGTCGATACCCCATGGGAGGGTACATGATTGTGCCCCGCAGCGGCAGGCTGCGGGGCACAGTTGAGTCTCGTGGTTGTTCTAGTTGACGGTAATCGTGATGGTCCTGGTCTGAGCAGCGGGAACGCTTTCCCACGGGCGGGCGTAGTTCAGGGTGATCGTTGTCGTTCCCTTCCCGACAGCCTTGAAGGTGAAGGTGTCGGTGCCGCCGCCTCCGACAGTTTGAGGACCGGTGGCTGCTGCGACGTATGCGTTGTCGACGTAGGCAACGATGTTTGTGTCTTTTGTCGTCTGAGTCCAGTTGTACCCTGTGGTGGCGTTCGCGTCCAGTGCGATGGCGAATGTCTTGCCCACGGTCGTTTCAAACGTGTCCCCGATGACCTTGTCTACTCCTGAGGCTCGGGTTACCACAAGGGTCACGGCTACGGCGGCAACCACCACCATAATCACAACAATAGCTAGCATTCTCTTCTTCATGCTCTCATCTCCTTTAATCAGTCGGTGTCCCCGACCGTCATCCCTAGGACGTACGGAGTGCCAGCATGGTTCCCGGGACTCGTGTCAACTCATGAGAAAATGTACCCGAAGCATCAGGTCGTAAACTCACCAGCAATGTGGACGTAGCTGCCCCGTTTCTTGATCACCAGGGATTGTCTTCTCTTGGCCATCTCATCCAGCTGTTCTTGGCAGCGAAGGATCTCGTGGTACAGGTTCGTCAGGTCCAGCTCTGCACGGGCGGCCAGGAGACGTTGCTTTGTCTCTTCGGCAACATCCATCCGTGCCAGCATCCTGGCACACGGGGTTTGTGCTGCATCATACACCTTGGTAATGTGGCTCCCGGTCCTCACCTTGGAGAGGAGCTTTTGGCTGGGAAGGAACCAGTTCACGAGGAGCTTGCAGTCATGGGGCCGGCTGCTATTTCGCTCTCAGTCCGTCCAGGACCGGTTTCGCCTCGGGGGAGAGCCTAAAGAACCCGTTGATGGTCTTGCACTCGTTGTACTCGCCACACTCAGCGCACGTTACGTAACCCTTGCCGTGCGCGCACACGCGGATGCCACAGGTGTGGCAATATGGGGACAATCTCACCTCGCCAACCAGCAAACATCCGTCGCAGGGAACATTCTCGGGTTTGATCTCCTGATGCATCTGAGCTGACCACTCCGCGGCAATCTTCTCCAGGACCTCCTGGTCGGTCGTGTTCCTGTTGACGTAGGCAGGACAGGATGAACAATCAACTCCGCAGGCAGCAATCATTTCCATTGTTTCCCCCTGGTTTTCAAGTATGGACGCGTTGCATCATCCTAATTCGTCGTGAACTCCCTTCGTTGCATCACGAAGAAATCATCGTGAAACGAGAGGAGGTGGCCATGATACTGACATCCTTGTGTGATCAGGAGGGAAAGGAGAAGCGTCATGGCGCAGTCAATGCAAGAGAGACTTCTTGGGTCTAGGTTTTTCCACCTCCTTGAGCTGAAGAACTTCCGGTGGTCCGTATTTTGTGCAGACCATTGCTTTCAATCTTCTCTCTCCTTGTGAATGATATGGATGAGTCTCTCAACCAGCCTCAACCAGGGCTGGTTTTTGATCCTTTGCACCCATAATCAGAAGCCACAAAGCAAGCCCAAATTCCGCAATCATGGCAACCGCGAGACCCGGGTAAGTTATTGCTACGTAGTTCGGAAAAAGAAAAACCTGAATAAATTGGATAAAATCAAAGAAACCTGCAAGCATCACCAAGACGCCCAAAATTCTGGGAAGGAAGCCCGACTTGAAAACCAAATAACCAAGGGGAAGTAAATAGAAGCCCCAAGATATGGCAGCGATACTATATCCATATTCGTGCAAATTGAAGAACAGCATCCCCAGAGCATGCAATTGATCTGCTGAGAATACAGACAAGTAGCCAGCGCCGCTCATAAGGTGTAGTGTAGCAAATTGGTTGAGCATATTGATACCCAGCATAGGGACCCCGGCCAAATTGAGTAATAACATAAGCAAAGCAACGGTTTTGTTTACTGGTTTGAGTAACACGTAAAAAGCCAGACCCATCAACAAATAGAACGTAACCATGATTAGATCGCTCACAAATCCGATACGGAACAGCCACTCAGAAGCCATGATATTTTTGGCTGTTGTTGCGACATCTCCAGGCACAATAAGTCTGGAGCGAATAACTTGTGCGAAGATGCCGAATATGATATTACCTAGATACATGAGCCCTGCAATTTTTGCGGTCTTCTTGTTTGTATTCATCCTCTTACCCCCTTGTGGGCGCGTGTACGCCCTCTTGTTTTGGAATATGCGCTCTGAAGCGGCTGGTTTCTCTGTAAGCCTTGAGGGAGAATATGATTGTCAGCAGAGAGAATAGATACATCAACAATGTGCTCCACCAATTAACCAGCGGGTCATGCAAGCCCGGGTCAATTACTCGACTTGAAGCAAGTGTTATAAAGACAGACTCTAATACTATGAAAATGACATCCAGAACCACTAAACCCAAAAGCCCATATCGTTTACCCGTTAGGAACAGAGATGCGAAGACGCCTACCAGGCCATATATCAACAGGACTGTCAGCGCGCTTTCAACATCATTGAAGCGGTATTGATCCATTCCTATCAAATACCCTCCAAATAGCAAGCGAAAGAATAACGTCACAACTAAAGCCTTACCGCTCCATGTGAATTCCACTATATTCCTTCTTCTTTGTTTTGGATGTACTCGTTTTATCTCGTTTAGTCCTGCTTGGCAGACGCGGAAGTGATTGCAGTCGGATTGAAACCTTTAACCATCAACCATATAGCAAGAAATATCTCATTGGTTATAATAAGAGCCATCAATGCATCTAGTGCCGGAGAGTTCACACCCAGTGATTTGGTAACGTTGGCTATCAATAGAGTAAAAACAGCGACAATTCCCCAAATAGAAATGAAACGCGGCACTAACTCGGTTTTGAGCAGCAAGATGTAGAACAGAAATGCGCTAACAATAAACACATAGGTCTGTGGGTAGTTATATATCCAAGCATGCCACCCTTGAAACGAGTCGCTCAAGAAAGAAACCCCAGCCGCGATCATCAGTGTTCCCTCTAAAAGTTTCAAAGAAGTGTAACCGATAGAAAGTTGCCTGTTGGAAACCTTGAAGAATGGGAACATTATCATTGCAGTGCCAATCACCGCCAACCCACTGACAATGTCAAGAAGTGTAACTACCCATTTGATGTCGGTGGCTGCACTGGCAAGCATGCTATACGCAACAAGAATTAAGATTCCTCCAATTGTTGCTCTTGTTCTATTTGAATTCATTTTTTGTCTCCTTTGAAGATGGAATAGCCCGACAGGCCAATGCCGACAACGTATAAAGTGCTCAGAATAACATTCACTTGCCAGCGTGCAACACTCCCACAATTATTGCTGCCTTTCTGTTTGAATTCAATGTTTCCTCCTCTCAGGCACGCCACTTACCTGAGACTGCAGACAACATCAGCCACGGTTCGATGGCAACATCTATCATTACGTGTGCAAATATGCAGGGCCCCAGATTACGTCCGCCCGCAAGATATGTGATAACCAAAGAGACCCCAAGAATTGACGTCGATACAATCGCCGGAAGCGAGGACTTGAGGTCGCGCTTTGCGAGTAGTGTCCAACTGGCATGTGCTTGTGTCAGTCAGACCACGGCGGGAACCTGTGAACCGGAACAGGAACAGACTCCCGCCTTTGCACAAATGACGAACTCAGGACGCTGCCGAGACCTGTTGCTGGCCGGAGAGTTCCAGGAAGACTGAGGCCCAGGCGATTTCCACGGTTGGCATCGCCCACAACAATCCCACGCCTAGACAGAGAGCGCCCAGCACCACAACGCCCAGCGATCGAAGCGCCAGGCCAAACAGTTCGCCCTTGTGACCCTCGGTAGCGGCCTTGCTCAGCCTCAACGCTTCGATGGGTCCGGCATCTTGTGTCACGATATAATAGCCGGACATGCAGTAGCGCATTGCCCAGATGACGCCTGGGACAACCAGGAGAATCATCCCCACGCCCACGATGAGGCAGCACAGCATCTCGCCCGCTGCGTATCGTCCCACCTTGTTCCATGTGAGGAAGAAGTCGCGAATGGCAATGTCTTCACCGCGGGCCGCCCTGACGGAGGCACTCGTGACGCCCATCTGTACCCACATTGAGACGACACAGATCAGTATGCCGAGAACGGAAACGGCGACGATGATTCCCAGCGTCTGTGGACCCAGATTGTGCCACCAAAGATGCAGGGATTGGCGCCCCGACTCCTCGTGCCACGTGAACGTATCGCTCAATACTGATTGGAGCAGAATTGCGGGGAGGAACACCCACACCCACAAACGTGCCTTTTGCCAGCCATAGCCAATTGCCTGAGAGATCATATCGCAACTCCCTGTTGTCTCGTCGTGTAATCTGCCGCATTCAGTGAAGTCGTATGAACTTTGATCAGGACTTCTCCATCGCCGGGCACGGGCTTCTCAACGTCACAGTAAGAAAGGCGATCGGGGGATGTCCTGTCGTAGACTGCTGCTTTCATTCCACTCTCCTCATGCTCTGAAATCGTTCCTCTATCCATCACGTATTCTCCTTGGTCTTATACCCAAACACCTCGGTGATCGGCATGCCGAATGCGTCGGCGATGCGGAAAGCCAGTTCGAGTGTGGGCGAGTATTTTCCTGCTTCCACAGCGATGACCGTTTGCCTGGAGACACCTGCTTTCTCAGCGAGTGCCTGCTGGGTCATTTCGCTGGCAAAGAAACGAAGCTTACGAATGTTGTTCGTAACTTCGAACTTCTTAGCCACTGCTGACACCCTTTCCATAGAAGTACAGGCTCGTAGCGCCTTCCATCAACGATCCGACAAGGAATGAAAGGTACATCACGTTCAGCATAACGACCGTTGAATAGCCGAGGACCACAAGGATCAGCGCGCTGACAAATCCGATACCGGCGAGAACGAAGCCTATCTGCGAGGACTTCAGCTCGATGAGCTTGTCCATCTCATCCTCGATCACGGTGGCTTCCAAGGTGGCTTCAATTCTCTTGTCAATCTCCTTCTCATCGCATGCCCGTTCTTTGACAGCAATGCCAATCGAAAGCGCGATGTGGAAGACGATCTGGAGGATAATGATCCCTACGACTCCGATACCGATAAAGACAAGCATTGTCCCGGCCCAGAACTTCAGATCTCCTTCAGCAATTGCGCCCGAGGAATAGCGACCGAATGCATAGATGCAGTAGGCGGCAAGAACCAGGGCTCCCCCCAACATACTTGTTATTGTCTTTTTGCTTTGGTAAGGCATATCAACACTCTCCTTTACAATGTGTAATGTCTAGCGGACACATTGTACAGTATGTTATCCTTAGTGTCAATAGTCTTTGACATACATGGCAACATTGCTTCATTTAATGCTCGTTCTGGCCAATAGTAGGGGGGAGTCGCAAGTCATTTGTGAAGGTCAGCTCTGAAGTGCCTCGGCTGGAAGTCAGTCCCAGAGCGAGAAAAGCAGGTGTAAGGGGTCGAGTGGTGGAGATAGGGGGGCTCGAACCCCCGACCTCCTGCATGCCATGCAGGCGCTCTCCCAGCTGAGCTATATCCCCACGTATGAGAAACGAACGCTAAGAGTATAGCGGCAAGTACCTTGGTGTCAACCGCAGCCGGCATCATTCGCGTTGCGGGGCGGTCGTGCTACTATGAGTCTGTGACTGGAGACGACTGAGAGGTGGAACATGCGAGCAGTGGTGCAACGAGTGAGCAGTGCGTCGGTCGCTGTGGAGGGCAAGCAGGTTGGGCATATTGGAGCAGGGTTGCTGGTGCTGCTGGGGGTGGCTCCCGACGACGGCCCTGATGACACC
>Ga0209125_1000767_pt1 | contig 36861 bp, 35 predicted proteins | sample BarGraIncub1131A_FD_184503 | JGI IMG/M metagenome (GOLD analysis project Ga0209125, IMG submission 184503) | Arctic peat soil microbial communities from Barrow, Alaska - Barrow Graham LP Incubations 11-31A (SPAdes) (version 2) | ecosystem: Environmental > Terrestrial > Soil > Wetlands > Peat... | reverse complement strand
TTCATTATCTGATTTTCCTTTTGGATCAAAATCAGATCCACCTTTACCTCCACCAATTGGAAGTCCAGTTAATGAGTTCTTTAATATTTGTTCAAATCCTAGGAATTTAATGATTCCTATGTATACTGATGGATGAAATCTTAATCCGCCTTTAAAAGGTCCTATACATCCATTAAATTGTACTCTAAAACCACGATTAACCTGATTAATACCTGCATCATCTATCCATGGCACTCTAAAGAAAATTTGTCTTTCTGGTTCACAAAATCTTTCTAAAAGGTTAGATTCTATGTATTCTGGGTGCTTATCAAAAACTGGCCCTAAAGATCCTAATACCTCTTCTACTGTTTGTAAAAATTCAGGCTCGTTAGAATTCCTCTTTTTAACATTTTCCAATACCTGTTGAATGTAAGCTTTTGTTTCCATAACTTAATCCCTCCTAAAAATGAATGTTTTATTTCAATTTAATATAATTATGCATATTAAATTGCTTTATACTTAGTATATTCTATTTTCTTTTCAATACTCCTTCTTTATTTCTTAAAAAAATGAATATTTTTTAAAAATGGAGTAAACATTTACATATACTTATTCTAAAGGAATATTCTAGATAAATTATCTTTCATTTTTGTCTTTATATGAATAAACTTGATATTCTTCCCATATGTTCTCCAAAGTAGAAAATGTTCTTGATATTTTTTCTTTTTCGCGAAGTCCAACGGCAATAATTAATGCATTTATTACACTAAGCGGTGCTACTAAAGAATCAACAAATGAAGCCATATTACTTTGGGCTATTAATGTATAGTCAGCTCTAGCTGCAAGTGGAGATAATAAACTATCTGTAATTGCTACAACCTCAGAGTTTCTACTTTTAGCAAAAGCTAATGCTTCAATTGTTCTTGTAGCGTACCTTGGAAATCCTATTCCAATCACTACGTCGTCTTCAGAGACGTTAATCATTTGCTCAAATATATCACTAATGCCATATGCCACAACCTTAACGTTATCTAAAATAAGATTTAAATAAAAACCTAAAAATTCTGCCAGTGCTGTTGAACTTCTAAGTCCAATTATATATATTTTTTTAGCTTTAAATAATGAATTTACTACATCCTCAAAAGTTTTATGATTAATCTTTTCAAGAGTAGCGCGAATATTTTCCATATCAGCTTTTAATACGCCTTTCAATGCATTTTCTTGTGTGATGAAGTCATTAGATAACTCAATTCTTTGCACAGTTGTTAATTTATTTTTAATTAATTCTTGAAGAGATTTTTGTAGTTTTGGATAACCAGTAAAACCTAATTCATTAGCAAATCTTACAACTGTAGATTCACTTACCCCTACACTAGATCCTAATTTTGCAGCCGTCATAAAAGCAGCCTTATCATAGTGTTTCAAAATATATTCTGCTATTAATTTTTGACCTTTGCTTAAACGCGGAAATTTGACTTGAATAGACCTCATCAAATCTTGTTTATTATTTTCCATAATAACCTCAATCCTTTCTATGTTAACTTTAAACAAATGAAATAAAAATTTCATCATATAATAAAGTGAAATATTTATTTCATTTTATCATTTATTGAACATAGTTTCAATGAATTATTCATTTATCGCAAAATTTTAGCTGTTTTTTATTTAAAACAGCTAAAATATCCTTTATATTTTATTATTCTTTCAAAAAAACAATGAAATTTAATAATTATAGGTTCTTCAAATATTTTATTTCCTCTTCAGTCAAGTTTCTCCATTCGCCTTTTTCCATATTTCCAAGTGTTATCTCACCAACTGAAATTCTTTTTAATGCAATAACTGGGTGACCTATGACATCGCACATTTTTCTAATTTGACGGTTCTTTCCTTCATGTATAGTAATTGTAACTTTGCTGTTAAATCCAATTCTCTTAGTCATTTCAAAATTTGCTTTTGCTGTTATATATCCGTCAATATCTATACCATTACAGAACTTAGATATTTCTTCCTCTGTTGCGCAGCCTTCTAATAAAGCTATATAAACTTTATTAATTGCTTGTCTTGGATGAATCACCCTATTATAGATATCTCCATCATTAGTTAATATAATTAAACCAGATGTATCATAGTCCAACCGACCTATGGGGTATATCCTTTCCTTTGTCTTCACTAAATCTAAAATTGTTTTTCTTTCTTTTTCATCTTTCACAGTAGATACTATGCCCTCAGGTTTATTTAATGCAATGTACACCTTGTTTTCTTCTATATTGATAATTTTATTATCTACATATACACTATCTTTTTCAGGGTCAACTTTATGTCCAAGTTCTGAAATTACAATATCATTTACTTTTACTCTCCCGCCTGTAATTATTTCCTCACATTTTCTTCTTGAAGCAACCCCACATCTAGCCATGAATTTTTGCAAACGTTCTTCCATAATACCACTTCCTATTATTATTTTAGTTACTATATAAATAAGTCTTCATAAAGAAGTATATAAGTATCTCAGTAAAAAATCAATTGTCGAATTTTTTTATACGTTTATTATTACTATAAAGTAAAACTAAGTAATATATTCAACTCCTGTTTCTTTTAATTTACATAATGATATAATATATACGGAATACAATAATCTAAATGTTGAATAAAAGGAGAATATATTATGGATTTCATGAATTACTACATGCCCACAAAAATATTACTAGGTGAAGATGTAATATTAAAAAATAGCAATTTATTCAATAATTATGGAGAAAAAGCCTTAATTATAACTGGCAAAACCTCTTCCACCACAAATGGTTCATTAAAAGCTGTTACCAATGCATTGAAGAAGGAAGGAATTGTATATGATATTTTTAATAGTGTAGAAGAAAATCCCTCTTTAGAAACTGTAGAAAATATTGCAAAACTTGGAAGAGTTCAAAAACCTAATTTTATTATCGGTATTGGAGGTGGATCCCCTATTGATGCCTCAAAAGCAGCGGGCGTATTAATAAATAATCCAACTGCTACAAGATATAATTTGTTTGATAGTCCACATTTAAAATCTATACCTGTAATTGCTGTACCAACAACTGCTGGAACAGGAACTGAAACAACCCCTTATGCTATAGTTACAGATAATGAAATACAAACAAAGCGTGGCATATGTCAAAGGATATTTCCTGAATATGCTCTACTAGATGTAAAATATCTAATGTTCTTACCAGATCGAATAACTATTAATACTTCAATAGATGCACTATCACATTTAATAGAAGGATATTTGTCTAAAAATGCAAATGAATTAAGTGATGCACTAGGCGAAAAGGGTTTGAAATTATTTGGAGAATGCTTAAATATGATAAAAGAAAAAGATTTTACTTATATAGTAAGAGAAAAGTTAATGTTAGCTTCTACAATAGCTGGTATGGTAATAGCTCAAACTGGAACATCTCTCCCACACGCCATGGGCTATGCTCTCACATATTTTCATAATATACCACATGGAAAAGCAAATGGAGTACTTTTAAAATCATATTTAGAATTTTGCCAAGATGAAAATAAGGTTAGAAAAATTTTATATCTATTAACTCTAGAAAATATAGATGAGCTTGGTAATTTTTTAACTGCTATGCTTGGTTATGTAAATACTGTAAGTTATGAAGAAATTTGTTCTTATGCAGGCATCATGGCCTTAAACAAGGACAAATTAAAAAATCATCCTACACCTGTAAAAAGAGAAGATATACTGAAAATATATAAGGATAGTTTAAAATTGTAAATTCTAAAAATATAAATAAGAGTAGAAATTCTAAAGTAAATTAGAATTTCTACTCTTATTCAATGCAATTTTGCAATATATATTTTTATTCAAGGTTTCCTTTTTACGACATTAAAAATAATAGACACACAATGAGCACAATTCCAAATATAAATAGTGAATAAGTTAAACTATTCATGTTATTCCCTATTTCTTCGATTTTCCCTTTGATATTTATTAGTTTCAAATTATCCACATCAATATCTATTGAACATTTATTAATATCTTTAATATTAAATAAATTAATAACTCTACTTCTTATTCTTCTCATAATAGATTTTCCATAATCAATTTCCAATTTACTAATTGAATCAATGCTATTACCTACAAATGTTACACTATTAACTACTGCACCATCAATGATATTAAAAATAAATGAACTAATAAAGATAATACTTTTGCCTAGTGGTCTATATATATGTTTATCTAAACTAATCCAATTTAAAGTTGGGTTAACGTAATACCAATTAGTTCCTTCACCTTTTTTTAACACCTTTCTTATAAATCCCATATAAATTATAATACCAATTAATATTATAACCAAGGAACTTTTAGTATTATCAAGAGTATATAAGTTCACGGTTATTGGGTGTGCATCTCCAAAAGGCTTTAGAGCCTTATCTAACACATGCAAAATTGCACTCGGATTAATTCCAATATAGATACTCATTAAACTAAGTATACCCATTGGTATAAGCGCGCTTTTACTTATTTTTGCCTTTACCTTTTCAAATTCATGATTGCCTTTTTCTATAAATACAGCTACAAATATTTTTAGTAAATATGCTACAGTAAAACTACTACTTATTATAAACACAATTTCACATATCTTAAAAAAAGCTCCACCATACATATGTTGCGCTTCAATAAGTGCCTCATGTAACATAGTTTTACTGGTGAACCCATTAAAACCAGGCATTCCTATAATGGATAGGACCCCTATAAAAAATATTATCTTTAATAGATGCTTATTAATTCCAAAACCACCGATTTTGTTTATACTAACATCGTTTAATATTAAATATATAGTTCCAGTACCCATAAATAATAAAGCTTTAAAAATTCCATGATTTATAACATGATATAATGTACCATATATAGCTATTGTTCTATGTTCTTTCAAAATCCCTATGAGTCCTATTCCAACTAGAATATAGCCAATTTGGCTCATGCTACTATACGCAAGGATCCTCTTAATATTTCTTTGCATCATGGCGAGAAATCCACCAATGAACATATTAAGAAAGCCTATAATTAAAATAATAATAGAAATTTTAAAATCTCCACTCATAATTACTTCAATAGTTACAATAATTCCAAATATACCGGTTTTAGCTAAAACTGCTGATAAAATAATAGTTGCAGGTGTTGGCGCCGCAGGATATGCCTTGGGTAACCATATATGCAGTGGTACCATTCCTGCTTTTACACCAAAACCTATAATGATTAAAGTTACAATAAGATACTTTATATCAGAAAGTCCACTTACTACAAGTCTAAGTTCACTAATATCTAATGTCTGAGTATAATTATATAGTAAGAATAATCCCATTAGCAGAATAAGCCCACCCGTCACTGCCATTATAATATAAGTATTACCAGCATCATGGGAATAATCATCTTCATCATTAATAATTAGTGCGTAAGAAGTAAAGGACATAATTTCAAAAAATGTAAACAGGTTTAGAAAGTTTTCTGAGATGAAAATTCCAATAGTGCTTGATAGTGTTAGCATGAAAAACAAATAATATCTATTTCTGTTTTTACGATTGACTAAATACTTTGTTGAATAAAGCATAGTCAAAAACCATATCATAGCCGTTAGCCAAACAAAAACATATCTAAACATATCCAGTTTTAAATGAAGTCCTGTACCCATAATGTGCGGTACAGACACTTCTATAGTCTGTACTACAACATATTTATATAATACAGTGGTAATAACAAATATAATTGCTGTAATTATAACATTAAAGATATCTCTATATTTTTCATTTTTAAGGCCAATAATGTAACCTATAAAAGAGCTGACAAATGGAAATATTAAAATAAATAATAAATAAATAGTAGGTTTCATTATGATACCCTCCTTTCTTAAATTACCTCGCTAGCAATTTGTTGTATAAATGTAATAAGAATATTAGGAAATAATCCAAGTAAAACAACTATGATGGTTATCATAACTATTGGTATTAACATTTTCATTGGTGCTTCTTTAACTATAGTGTGTTCTCCTTTTTTAAAAAAGGCTTCAGTTATAACTGGAAGAAGGTATAGCGCAGTTAATAATGCACTAAAAAGCAAGATTGCGGGAAAAATCATTTCTCCGGATGTTAGTCCACCTTGAGCTAAATACCACTTACTAACAAAACCGTTTGTTGGTGGAATTCCAATTAAGGATATTGCAGCTATACCAAAGCAGCCCATTGTTATTGGCATCTGTTTGCCAATACCTCTAATTTGACTAATATCCGTTTTGCCCGTAGTGTACATTATTGCTCCAACACAGAAAAAAAGAACAATCTTAATTAATGCATGATTAATTAGATGAAGGAGACTTCCAACAAATGCATCTTCATTTAGAAGAACTACCCCTAATAAAACATATCCTAATTGACTAATAGTTGAGTAAGCTAATCTCTTTTTTAAATTTTCTTGGTGCAATGCTAAAAATGAACCCAGTAAAATTGAAATTACTATTAAAATACTCAAAAATATATTTACATGAAGCTCCTTAATTATTTTGGCTCCAAAGATGAAATAGCTCATTCTTATAATAGCGAAAATTCCTGATTTTACCACTGCAACGGCATGAAGTAGCGCACTAACTGGTGTTGGTGCAACCATTGCCGCAGGTAACCATGAATGAAAGGGTACAATGGCCGCTTTAACTCCAAAACCTAAAAACATAGAAACATAGCTTAATAAATAAAGGCTTCTATTTTCTTTTGTTAATGCTGGTAAAATACCATGAGCATTAAATGTTATATCCTTAGTAATACTGAATAGCAAAATCATCCCTAGCAAAACAAATGTTGCTCCTATAAAAGAATATATTAGATACTTTTTTCCGCTTTTTAATGCTTCTTTTGAATCTGTATGAATTACAAGAGGAAAGGTGGTAAGGGTAAGGAATTCATAAAAAGCGTAAAGTGTTATAAGATTCCCCGCAAAAGCAATACCAATGGTTACCCCCAGTGTAGCAAGAAAAAAAGTGAAAAATCTTTTTTCCTTACCTTCGTGCTTCATATACTCCATAGCATAGAATGTAGTAAAGATCCATAGAATTGCAACTAATAAAGAAAACATTATACTCAACTTATCTATTTTTAAATAAATATCTAAGAATTCATTTAATTTAATTAGATGAATGCTGATCTCACCAAACATATAAAATATAGTAATTAGAAATATTAAATTCAATATTACACCTATGCTAACAAAAATATTTCTTTTCACTTCATTAAATTTTATAGTTGCCATAAGTATTGCTAATATAAATGGAAATATTATTGGAAGTATTATTATGATATTATCCAATTTATAAGCACCTCCTCTACATAAGTCCTAGACTAATTAAATTTATAATTCCTCTAGAAGCTATTCCCACGTAAATCATGGAAATCACTAAAAAAATTACAGGCATTAATTCTTTTAGCGGCTTGCTTTTAGATTTATATACTTTACCTTGCAGATTTTCTTCTCCAAAGAATCCATTAATAACAATTGGAGAATAATATACTGCATTGAGTAAGCTACTAAGCAAGATAACTACAATTAAAATTGTATCTCCAGCTGCTATAGAGGCTAAAGATAAATGCCACTTACTTATAAATCCAGGAAGTACTGGAATTCCTATCATTGATAGTGCACCTATAGAAAATAGTCCTAAGGTTAATGGCATTTCTCTCCCAATTCCCTTTAGCTGTGCTAAGCTTTTATGTCCTGTTTGTTCTATCATTGCACCAGCAAGTAGAAACAAAGCTGATTTAGTTACGGCATGCCCAATAATATGAAATATAGCAATGGAAACTCCTAAATTTGTTCCAAGTCCTATACCTAAAAATATGTATCCCATTTGTGCCACAGTAGAATATGCTATAACTCTTTTTATATTCTTTTGAAATATAGCAAAAACTGAGCCCATTATCATGCCTAAACTACCTAGTATTAATACAATATTTAAAACTGAAAAATGATTAAGTATATCCATTCCAAAAACCCCATATAGTATCTTAATTAGTAGTAAAACAAATGCTTTTAATACTAAGGAAGATAATATCGCACTGGAGGATGAGGGTGCACTTGAATGGGCGTCTGGAAGCCAATTGTGCAGTGGAAACATAGCACTCTTTACCCCGAGACCAATAATAAATAAAACTATAGAAATTAACACTGCGTTTGGATAAATCAAATAACATTTAACTAATTCAGCATGAATGTAGTTTATATTCAAATGTCCAGTCATTGAATACAAATAAGCAATTCCCATAAGCACAAGTCCAGATCCTAAACAACTCATAATTAAGTATTTTAGAGTTGCTTTTATGTTTTCTTTCTTATCCTTAACAATAATAGTTCCACAGGATGCAAGGGTTCCTACCTCTATGAATACAAAGCAGTTAAATAAATCGTTAGAATATACTACTCCAAGGAGAGAACCAATTAAAATGTTTACAAGTAAATAATATAAACCTATTTTAGATTGCTTAATTTCCTTTTCTATACTATAAATTGAATACCAAATTATCATAAGTGCTACAAAGGTAAAAAGAAGTCCCATCATAGCCTCAATTATTCCAATTCGAAACTCAATTCCATAAGGTGCATTAAAATGTCCAATTCTATACAAATATTCTCCATTTTTATGAACAAAATCTAGATTTATCAATGCTAAAATCATAACTGAAGTCATGGATACTAAACTAATACCCTTAATAATCTTTGTGTTTTTAATCAAAGGCATCATAAAAGCCGTAATAAGCAAAACTAATATAATAACTAAGGGAAAACTTTGAATTATGCTCATATTAATCACTCCTCATTTTAATAATTTCATCTAGCTCGATGCTACCATATCCTTCATATATCCTTACTGTCAGTGCAAGAGCAAAGGCTGTTGTGCTAACCGCCACAACTATCCCAGTCAACATAAGCGCTGAGGGAACAGGATTGATGTAGCCTTGGACTCCCTTATGTGCACCTATAATAATTGGGGCGTCTTTACCTGAAACATATCCTTTGGCAATAAAAAATAAGAAAACCGCAGTATCCATTATATTCATGCCAATTATTTTTTTTATTAAATTATTGTGTAGCAAAAGTATTGCAAAACCAATCCCGAACAAAATAATTGAACCAGTCTCATAATAATTATTCATTAATCCTTCCATAATTAAATTTCTCCTCCGTCAAATAAAGTGAAAAAAAAGTATATGGTAATAGCCACAATAAGTCCAACTAATATGTTTAGCGGCAATAAAAACCCACCACTAAGAATACTGCCTGGTGTTCCTAAACTTGGTTGCGGCAAATTCAAATGATTTCCACCGGTTATAAAGCTATACCCTTTTAGTACTCCATAAAGCATAATAGCGCCACAGAGATAAGTTATAAGCTTAGAGTAGGGTAGTGTTTTATCTGTAAATTTTTTACCATAAATTATTCTATATAAGATAAAACTTGTACCTATAATAGTTCCTCCTGCGAATCCCCCACCTGGGCTTAGATGTCCATAAAAAATTATATAAATTCCAAAAATCTGAATACAAGGTATTAACACTTTACTTACTTGTTTTAGTATTGTACTTTCTATAATAGTGACCTCATTATCTATACCTTGAATATGTTTTTCCTTTTTCAAAAGTAATAAAACTATAATTGAAGCAGTAAACAATACACTTGACTCAACAAAGGTATCAAAGGCGCGGTAATCTAAAATAATACCTGTAACAATATTCATTGCGCCTGTATCTTTTGTTGTTTTTTCTATATAATAATGTGATACTTCATTATTAGCAGGATTATTGTACTGTCCAAATTTGGGAAGTTCGCTAACCCCAAGTAGTAAAATTATAATTAGTGTAATTGTAATTCCAATAGATAAAATTTTTTTCATTTTCTTACTCCTTTAATCCTTTTGAGTGTAAGTACAAATAAAATTGTAGTAATACCCGCTCCCACAGCGGCTTCAGTTATTGCTAAATCTGGAGCATTTAGCTGTTGCCAAACAATTGTCATCATAAGGCTATAAACCATAAATACTATTATTGCTCCAAGTAAATTTTTTATAGTTGAAACGGCTACAGAAGAGATTATTAAAAATAAAATCATTATCATACTAAATATCTTCATGTTTTTTCACCTCATTTAATTTTTCAAGAGATGCCTGCCTTGCATACTCACCCTTAGCAATTAAGTGTGTAGCTGTTGGATTTGCAATCCACACAAATACAAGAATTAATATAATTTTTAAGCTAACCATATTTAACCCTTCTAGAACTACTAATGATGAAAGGCATAGTATAGCCCCTAAGGTATCGCATTTAGCTGCGCTATGAGATCTTGTAAACACATCTGGAAATCTTATAATACCCAGTGTTCCAACCATGAAGAAGAATAGTCCTCCAAAGAGAAATATAGTTACAACAATATCTTTCATATATTCTTCCCTCCTGAATTTCCAATAAATTTAGCAATTAAAATAGAAGATAAAAAACTAATCAGTGCATATACTATGGCTACATCTACAAAATAAGTTTCATTAAGTAAAAATGATACTATGAGAATAAGTACAATGGTTTTAGTTCCTATAACATTAACAGCAATAAGCCTATCTGCTGCGCTTGGCCCCTTGATTGCTCTAAACATACATATAAAAATTGTAACTGATAAAAATAAAATAGAAAAAGTTAATAATTTACTCATAAAAGCCTTCCTCAACTTTCAAAATTATTTTTTCAAAAACTGAATTAGATAGGCCTCTTGCAAATTCGTCTTTTAAACAATGCACAGCAATTTTATCCCTATCCAAGGAAATAGTTAAGGTTCCGGGAGTTAATGTTATTGAATTTGCAAAAATTGCTTTATGAAAATCGGATTTTATTTTTGTTTCGATTATCACTACCTGTGGTGATATTACTACATGAGGGCTTAAAACTATCTTTGCAACATTAAAATTGGAAACTATTATTTCTTTTATCAAAAATATTGTATAAGAAATCCATTGTACAATGTTTTTTTTAAAGTTTAATCGTTTGTTATTAATTAGATTTATATTTAAAATTGTAATTAATAAACTTATTATTATACCAACACAAAGAGTTTCAACTTTTGTATTTTGTGATAAAATAATCCAAAATAGTAGATATAAAAATATAATTTGGTAATACATTTTATAAATCCCCCTTGTATAAATTTTTACCTTACTTTGTTAATATTTTTATTTATATATATCAATTAGCAATAACCATGCCATAATGTTGCATACAAAAAAAGCAAGTTTATAATCCATTGATTCTCAACAGATTATAAACTTGCTTTTATTATTTTAAATAAATAATTATAGCAAAATCTAGTATTCAATTCTAATATGTACAGAAACGATACACTAAATCGTTTTCATCAATGATTGCATGCGCCATTTTGACACATATGTATCGCGCTGATACAGATTTCGTTATTATATAAGCTAGTATTTCATACTGTATTTCACGTTAATCGTTATTTGATTTAAAATTTATCTATTTACTTATTGATTTTATATTTTTCCATCTTTCTATAAAGTGTATTTCTCCCTATGCCTAATATTCTAGAAGTTGCTGCTATGTTATCATTTACTTCAATCAACGTTTGCATAATAGCATTTTTTTCCATTTGTTCTAAGGTAAGAAGTTGCTTTTTACTACTTAGACCACCAACATACTCCTTTTCCTTTACATAACTTGGTAGATTCTTACCTGTAAGTACACTATTATTTTCAGCTACATTTAATACAAGTTGCATAACATTTTGTAGTTCGCGAACATTGCCGGGCCAATCATAATTAATCATACCTTCATAAAAACTTGCACTAACTTTTTTTATAAACTTTTCATTGGATTCGCTGAATTTTTCATAAAAATAATCAATAAATATCTTGATATCCTCTTTTCTTTCTCTAAGAGATGAAATATAAATTGGCATAACATTTATTCTATAAAAGAAATCACTTCGAAATTTTCCGAGTTCTACTTCTTTTTTTAAATCTTTGTTTGATGCCGCAATAACTCTAACATTTATTGGTATAACATCATTTCCTCCAACCCTTACTACTTTATGATCTTCTAAAACCCTAAGCAAGCTTATCTGAGCATCTAGGGGCATATCTCCTATTTCATCAAGAAAAATAGTCCCTCCATCAGCAAGTTCAAATTTCCCTGGATGTCCACCTCTTTTAGCTCCAGTAAAAGCGCCTTCCACATAACCAAAAAGTTCACTAGAAACTAAATCACGAGGAATCGCACCACAATTTAAAAAGACAAAAGGTCTACCTCTTCTTCTACTTGAATTATGAATAGCTTGTGCAAACATTTCTTTTCCTGTCCCACTCTCACCTTGTAAAAGTATAGTAGCATCAGTCTTAGCTGCAATTGCTGCAAGTTTGATTGAACGAGATATATTTTCACTTTTGCCTAATATATCCTCAAAGGTAAATCTTGCATTAGCTCCAACTATTTTATTAATCATACTTAGAACTGCTTTATTTTCTTTAAAAGTAATTACCCCTCCACCTAAGTCCGTAGAACTAAAAAGTTTTATGGGGGTAACATTAACTATACAAGTTTTATTTCTACCCATTTTTGTAGTAAAATCTATTTCTTCTTCCTGATACCCTCTCCCTTTATTTATAGCATTTACAATATCCTTTTGGCTATTAGTAGAAAAGACATCACTTAAATTCATATTTTGAATGCCTTTTCCACTATATCCTAATAGTTTTCTTCCAAATCTATTCATACTAGTTATAGCACCTTGATTATCTATTCTAATAATGCCCTCAGAAATTGTTTCTGTAATTTGATAAAATTGTTCATTTACTATTTTTAGTTTTTTATTGGAATACTCAAGCTTCATTTCTTTTTCTATGGCCTTTGCTGCAGCTACTACCATACCTAAAGTATGCGGATGAACGAATTCACAGTTACCTGTAATACTTAATATCCCTAAAATCTCATTCTTTTCATCTTTTATAGGACACGCAGATGAAGTCCATTTATGATACTTATGTAAATAATGCTCGCCACCAAGTACCTGTATTGGCTCACCAGATATTAATGAAAGTCCAATAGCATTAGTGCCTATTACTTCTTCTTTTATATTATATCCATCTTGTAATAACAGTAATTTATGTTGCCTTATTAGGCTTTCTTCTCCAATATGCTCTAATACATATCCATCTCTATCAGTTAAGCGAATCATAAAATCTGAATTTTGTATCAAGTTATAGAGTGTTTGCATAAGTGGTTTAGCTGTCTCTAATAGGGGGAGGAATTCCTTATACCTCTTTTTCAAATCATCTTCAGTAAGTTCAATTAGAAAATCCTTTTTAAAGGGATCTATACCATATAATTTACTTCTTTCCCAAGAATGTGAAATAATATCCCTAAGTCCACTTTTGTTTAGAACACCTTCAGAAATAAATAATTCCCATTTTTTAATAATATCTTCATCATTGTCAAGCAGTATTTTAGTAGGCAAATAAATTCTCCCCTCTCATAAGCATTATGTTATATTCTTATTTTTTAATTATAACCTATTACCATTTATTTTGTCTAATCATTAAGTTGGCTATTGAAGGTTTATTCCAGTATATGCATTATTAAAGTTTTATAAAATTAAACATACAAAAAAACTCCTTGGAAAAACCAAGAAGTTTTTAAAAGTTAAATTAATAATTTATAATTAATTTAACCTAATCATTTAAATTAATATGGCAGTAACCCCCAGGATTTTTTTGTAGATACTTTTGATGATATTCTTCAGCATCATAGAAACAAGAAAGAGGTTGTATCTCTGTAACTATTGGTTTACTATTTCTTCCTTTGACTTCATCCATTGTTTTTAATATAATGTCTAAATCATTCTTATCAGTATAATAAATGCCACTTCTATATTGAGTTCCTATATCAGGTCCTTGTCTGTTAGAAGCCGTAGGATCTATTATTCCCCAGAATTTGTTTAATATTTTTTCTAAGGGTACTATGGCCTCATCATATCTTAATAAACAGGATTCTGCATGCCCAGTGTTTCCATCACAAACCTCATTATATGTGGGGTCCTTCTTTGTTCCATTAGCATACCCAACCACAGTTTCAATAACACCATTTATTTTTGACAAGTAAGCTTCTACACCCCAAAAACATCCTCCTGCTACAACAATAGTCTTCATAAACGCACCTCCATATTATATAAACTAGTACATATATATATTACTACAAATGCATTCTGTTTTCAAAAAAAAATATTCTAGAATAGTAAATTCTCATCTTTATAGATTTGCCGGAATTATACTATTTCTTTCTTTTTATCTAAAAATTTAAAATCCTCTGCTACAACTTCTGTACTATATCTTTTAGTTCCATCTTTATCTATGTAGCTATTGCTGCAAAGTCTGCCGGTTAGACCGATTTGACTTCCTTTTCCTAAATATTTGCACATTGTTTCAGCTAAAGTATTCCATACCATTATGCTTATAAAATCTGCTTCCGGTTGTGAATCCTTACGTGGTGTTCTATTAATTGCCAATGTGAATTTAGTATAAAACCCTTTCCCTTCATTAAATTCTTTAAGTTCCAAATCTTTTGTTATTCTCCCAATTAATGATACATTATTCATATTATCTCTCCTTTTTGTTTTATAACTTTTTAAATTATTGACAACAAAAATGGATTTTATACAAACAAATGTTTGCTTTTAATTTTTACTTTCATAAGAAACAAAAACTCTCACTTTCTTAGAATTCATCCAAAAAAACGAAAGTATATATAAAAATTTATTTACAGTAATATGTATCTCTAATATGCAGTTCAATATCTTCTTTTGTTCTATTATCAAAAGGGTTATTGGACATTGCTGTAACAAATAAATATGGAAAAGTATTTTTTAGATGCTTCATATACAAAACCCATTGGCTTACACTTGCTTGATACACTCTTTTTATATCAATTTCTAAGTGTTCTTTTTCATCATTCCGTAGCTCTAATAAATTTCTAGAAGATAACTCATCTTCTAAATGAAAAACTGCCGTTAATAAATGGGTAAAAGTTTCATGTTCCAATAAAGTTGGATTTTCTAATAGTTTAAGTAAAAACCCCCTTTTATTTATAAGAAATTCATTCATTTTCTCTAAATCAATTTTGTGAAATTCAATTTCATATTTATAACTTTTGCATTCTTCTAATGATTTTTTGAAATTTCTTTCTTCCCAACTTGGATCAATTATAAGGAGATTTCCTATTTCATTTACCTTTGGATCAATTAATGTACAGTATTTTAAAATAGTAGTTCCTACTTCATTAAAATATACACCTATTATTAAATTGAGTTTTTCTAATAAGCCTTCTAGTTCCCTTTCTTTAATGACTTTATCAATAACTAAGGATACCAATAAAACCTCAATTGGTATAAATGCTAACTCACCTACTAGATATAAGAATATATGATGTAGATCTCTAAAAACTAAATAGTGAAAAGAATATAATAATACTGATGAAAGTATTAATAATATGGAAAATTTCACACGCCAATCCGATTTCTTCATGCTTGTCCCCCTTTATAAATATGGATATATGCATAAAACTTTATTCGCAGTTATTTATCAAATAATTTAAAATTTGTAAATATTGAAGCCTTTATGATTTCAGTTTCTTCTTTGCAGCTGCAATTAATTTTAAACTCTGAAATTATTTCTTGGTCTGTTCTAGTTACTAATGCTAAGTCACCTTTATTGAGAATTATTTTCCCCTTGACTCCTGTATCTATTTCTATATCACCTTTCACTATGTAAAAAGCTTCTGTTATCCCAGATATCTTTTCAGCATAATTAACATTGTTGCATAACAAAATATCTTTAAAATCCCCTTTATTAAAAGAAATACACCCTAAACTTCCTTTGTAACCTTTTGCCAGCATTAAATTAAAATCTGTAACCCTGCCAACACTTCTAGTTGTCCACTCCCCGCTAAAACTATCCTGCTGCAATGCACTTAGGGTAGCACTATGATGTCCTTCATGTTCAAGAAGTAGTTGTCCTTCTATAATCATAATAAGCCTAGATACCCCTGGTAAAGATGTAAATGTAGAATATTCTTCTTCAACCTTTGCAGAGCTTAGCCTCCATTTAAAATTACGGTGACTATATAGTGAATCCACAGGATAAATATATAGTTCAGTTGTTGTCCCACCAGACCATTTACTTGTTTTATGTTGGTTTTTTCTAATTATTTCAATATTATAAGACATATATACCTCCCCTGCTACTTACATAATATTAAAACCTTTATTAATTTAATTCTATCTTTATCTTTAAATTCCTTTTATTTCAAAGTTATAAAAAAACCATATATAATCATATGGTTTTTTAGATTTGAAACTAAATTCATTATTTTTTATTACTAAAATATATAGAATCAATAGTGAAAATAATATGAGTCAAGAATATATTCTGCATTATACTTGTCACATAATTTTTTCAAATAAAGCTTTACCTTATCTTTATGCTCCATTTCTAAAAGATTTTTCTTGAAATTCATTTGTTCTTTATCAGATGCGTTGTTTTTAACATATCCCCAAATATGTTCTGCAGTATTTGTAAAACTTCCATCTTCTACATCGATGCTCATTATTTCATCTACATATTCATAAAATTCATGAATACTGCAATTCTCTTTTACAAGGCGGCTGCACTCTTTATAATATTTATAATTTCTTTCCATTAGCAGATATTTATATTTTGCCCATTGCTTTTCTATAATTACATGTTTTAATTTCATATACATGTTATTAACTATTAGATTGCATTTTATAGCTGAAATATCCTTATCTTTTACTTCTAGCATAAAATCAAGATTAAACTCTTTAACTTCATCATAATATTTTAGAAAATTTTTAGCTATTATAGTATTTGAATGAGCCCCTACATGTTTATGTAAATTTTGTTGACTATAATGAACTTTTATATTACCATCTTCTTCTTTCCATGTTTTAGCTACCTTATTCATTATTTCTTTTATAGGCATTTCTAATTCATGATTACACTCATGGTGAAGGTTATCAAATATTACTGGTATATTAATTTCACCACTTATAAAAAGTAAATCATTAATATTAAATATTCTATCATCATTTTCAATTACAAGTCTATTCTTTACTGAGGAAGGTAATCTTTTAAAATTCTGAATAAACCTATTCATAGCAGCGCCCTTATCTCCATAACCACCACCAATATGAAGTATTATCTTATTTCCTCTGTCTAGCCCTAGAGAGTCCAGAAATCTAGCATGGTATTCCAAATCTTTAATTGCTTTTGCTACAATATCCTCTTTTTCCGCATTGAGTACTGTATACTGACCCGGATGCATAGAAACCCTCATGCCACATTTTTTTATATATTCTCCTATTTCATTTAATTCATTTTGAAAATATTTATGCCATTGAATTTCATTAATATTATGGCTTCCGAGTGGCACTATATCTGAACTTATTCTGAATAACTTTATGTCATGCTTTTCATTATTCTCTAATATTGCTCTCAAATCTATTAGATTTTGCTCTAATACTGCTAAAAGCATCTTTTCCGAAAAATTTTTTATAGTTAATCTTCTATTTGTTCTTGCATTTATTGTTAATGGTATACATGCATATCCGATTTTCATAGTTTCCTCCTGTTTCATTTTATACTTACAAATAAATGTTTACAAATATTAAACATATATTATATATTACATCAAACCCCATTGTTGTTCAATATTATATATATAAATTACCTTTTAAAACAGAAAAAGATTAAAAAAACATTAGTTCTCTTAATCCTTTTGTTAATTATCAAGTACTTTATAACTAAGCTTTTTTATTATTTTTAAGTGCATGTGTGTAACCAACAACAAGAAAATCATTTGAAAGTTCTTCGATAAATTCATCATAATAAGCACAATTTAACTTAATGCAGGTGGACAAATGTATGCTCTCCACACCTTGCTTTTTAAATTTCTTTGCGGAAATAATTATTTCTTTTAATGAATCTGTGCTACAACCAGTACAAGGTATATCCATTACCATTTCTGAATTATGCTCATAGTCATTAAAAGAAGCAGTTTTATTTTTAAACGCCTTTTTGCAAGATGATCCCGTGCATTTTTTAGAAACTTTAAAACATCTTAATATTGCAATCTTTTTCATATTTAACCGCCTTACATATTTTTATATTATACTCTACACAGGGTCATATGATCTTGAACAAATAACATTATATCATATAATATATAGATATAAAAACATATGCTATTGTTTCCATAACATAACATTTTTATATTAAATATAAAACTCCTCCCTACTACATTTAACAGACCTTATCAATATATCCATTTTAACTACTGTTACTCCTTCTGAAAAGAGCGAAGTCAATTCAAAGGTTAAAATATACATCCTTAATGCTCTCGGCTTCCATATAGCCCATTTTCACTATTAAAGCTACTAGGATATCTAAAATATATCAATTAAATCTCCAGCATTATTTTTCAACTTATCTACAGAGTGAATATACCTATTAGTAGTGGCCAAATTCTTGTGTGCAGCAAAGTCTCTAACTTTTTCTACGGTAGCCCCTGCGAGTATCGCCAGCGTAATAGCTGTATGCCTCGTAGAATGAACTTGCAGGTTTTTATCTATCCCTGCATTTTTGCATACTTTTTTTAGCATGTAATTTAAAGTGCTTGCATCTAGTCTTTCTTTATTCTTACCATTAGTTGAGTGACCAATAAATAAATACTCCTCCCCACTGGATAATTTATTTCTTTTAGTAAGGATAATATACTCGTTAATCATAGCCAGGACGCTGGCTTGAAGTTTTACTATGTCCTCTTTACCACCCTTTCTCCTTACTTTAACTATATCATAACCGGTATAAGTGGTAATATGCTTTATTTTAATATTTATAATCTCAGATTTTCTTAGTGCAGTGGTTAATGCAAGTACTAATATAGTTTTATTTCTATGACCTAAGATAGTAGTTGTATCTATACTATCTAATAAAACCTTACACTCATCTTTTGTTAAAAACTCCGTTTCCCTGTTATTTATAACCGGTTTTTCTTCTTTTAGACTTCCAAAAGGATTATATTTAATTATATGAATATCTGTAGAATTGTCTTGGTATTTTAATAACCATTTATATAGAGCACTCAATGACGAAACTTTTCTATTTATAGTAGCGGAAGACATATTTTTATCCATTAATTTTATTATATAATTTTGTGTATTTAATATAGATACTTTTTTAATATCTTCTATAGTGATATCAGAAATAGAGTCCACACAAAAAAAATCTTTTATATCACGTTCATAGCTTTTAGATGTATAAACACTTTTCCTAGATTTAATCTCAAGAAAATACCATATAAAGTGCTTATTTTCTAAAAACACCTTTGAATCACAATTATATTCTATAAGCTTATTTATCATATATATTCTCCCTTGTTATTCTCCACATTTCTATACATTTTAAAAAGCTGCAAACAGTACGTTAGCAGCTTTTTAAAGTATACAGACAACAAGGCATCTTGACTTGTTATTTTAGATGCCTAATTACTCTTCTAAGGAGTTAATTAGTTTTATTATTTCTTCTAAGGCTAATTTTTCATCAGCACCATTGGTTATAACGTTTACAAGACTGTTAGGACCAACGCCTAGAGATAAAATACCTATTAAACTCTTAATATTAGCTTTTTTACCCATATATTCTATACCAATATCCGATTTAAAAGAAGCGGCTTTTCTTACTAATAATGTTGCTGGCCTTGCATGCAACCCTTTTGGATTACTAACCATAACTTCTCTTGTTACCAATTCACTTCACCCCACCCCAATACTTTAATAATAGCACGAGCTAATAATAAATAGTTTACTATTAACTCATGCTATTATAATATCATTAAAAAGTATGTAAATCAATTTTAAATATTATCAACGAATCTTTCTATTCTATCAAGTCCATTTTTTATGTTTTCCATTGAAGTAGCATAGGATAGTCTAATATAATTATCTGCACCAAATGCTATACCTGGTATAACCGCAATTTTTTCTTCTTTAAGTAAAAAATCCGAAAATTGGAGTGAGTCTTTAATAATTTTTCCTTCTACAGATTTATTTAAAACTTTACTTATATTCACCATAACATAGAAAGCGCCTTCAGGTTTCATGCAAGATAAATTATTAATACTATTAATCCTTTCTACCATGTAATCTCGTCTTAACTTAAATTGTTCAACCATAATGCCCACATCATCTTGATTACCGTTTAGTGCTTCAACTGATGCGTATTGAGCAATTGAATTAGGGTTAGATGTAGTATGACTTTGGATGTTAGACATTAATACTATTAATTCTGCACTACCAGCCGCATATCCGATTCTCCATCCTGTCATAGCATAAGCCTTAGAAACCCCGTTGATTACAATAGTTCTATTATAAGCATCCGCTGAAAGACTTGCTATACTAATATGACCATTAGCTCCATATAATAATTTTTCATAAATTTCATCTGATATTATTAACAAATTGTTTGTTTTTGCAAAATCAGCAATTTCTATAAGTTCTTCCTTTGAATATACTGTTCCTGTAGGATTATTGGGACTATTTAATACTATTACTTTAGATTTTGAAGTTATTGCTTTATTTAGGTTCTTTATTGTTAATTTAAAATTATGTATTTCTTCTGTTTCTACATACACAGGTTCTCCATCTGCTAGTTTAACGAGTTCAGGATAACTTACCCAATATGGAACTCCAATTAAAACTTCATCTCCGGGATTTAAAATGGTTTGAAAAACATTAGCTAAGCATTGTTTTGCTCCATTTGAAACTATAATTTGAGATGGTATGTAAGTTAAGTTGTTATCATTTTTTAATTTCTGAATTATTGCCTGTTTTAACTCAATAATGCCTGATGAAGCTGTATATTTAGTCTTGCCTTCTTGAATTGCTTTTATAGCAGCATCCTGAATATTTTTGGGTGTATTAAAATCAGGTTCACCAGCACCAAAACCTATGACATCTATTCCCTCAGCTTTCATTTTTTTTGCCTTTGCAGTTATATCCAATGTTAATGATGGTGCTATTTGTTTAGCTTTTATAGACAATACCATTTTTTACCTCCAACGCATAATTATTTGTGTGTTTAAAATTAATTTTATTTAAATAAAATAATTGAATTATTACCTTCATTTGCAATCAAAGGGAAGGTATAAAATTCATATGCTACTAATATAGCATTTCTTTTTTATAATGTATATAGTATAACTCTCTTCTAAATAGTGTGCAAATTTCTATAAAAAACAAAGAGCTTGTACCACAAGCTCTTTGTATATCTATTTTCTAGGTTGAACTATTAATTTAATTGCAGTTTTCTCTTCGCCTTCTATTATTACATCTGTAAAGGCAGGTATGCAAACCAAATCAACACCACTAGGTGCAACAAAACCTCTTGCTATAGCAATAGCCTTAACTGCTTGATTAATTGCACCAGCACCTATTGCTTGAATTTCTGCTGCTCCACGTTCTCTCAGTACTCCTGCTAAGGCTCCTGCTACTGAGTTTGGGCTCGATTTTGCTGAAACTTTTAATACCTCCATAATAAACCTCCTATTAGCTAATTTAATTGCTATATTTGTACTATTCTACAAATATAAAAAAAATCCTCTTAAAATTTGGAAATTCTCTAAATTTTAAGAGGATTTAGTATTAAATTGGTTTATTTAGCATAATCAATAGCCCTTGTTTCTCTAATTACATTTACTTTAATTTGGCCTGGATATTCTAGTTCATTTTCAATTCTTTTAACTAGATTTCTTGCCAATTCAACAGCTCCTGCATCATCGATTATTTCCGGTTTAATCATAATTCGAACTTCTCTTCCAGCTTGGATAGCATATGACTTTTCTACACCGTCATATGAATTTGCAATTTCTTCTAATTTTTCTAGCCTTTTAATATAAGCTTCTAAAGTTTCTCTTCTAGCACCTGGTCTTGCAGCTGATATAGCATCTGCTGCTTGAACTAGTATTGCCTCAAGAGATTGTAACTCAACGTCACCGTGGTGTGCTGCAATAGCGTTTACTATAATACTTGATTCATGATGTTTTTTTGCTATCTCTGCGCCTATAAGTGCATGTGGTCCTTCGACTTCGTGGTCAACAGCTTTACCTATATCATGAAGTAGTCCACATCTTTTAGCTAAAGTTGGATCAATTCCGAGTTCAGAGGCCATAAGCCCAGCTAAATATGAAACTTCTATAGAATGCTTTAATACATTTTGACCATAACTAGTTCTGTATTTAAGTCTTCCAAGTAGCCTAATAATTTCTGAATGAAGACCATGTACTCCTGTTTCAAAAGTTGCTTGTTCTCCTTCTTCTCTTATATCGCTATCAACTTCTTTTTTAGCTTTTTCTACCATTTCTTCAATCCTAGCAGGATGAATTCTTCCATCCACTATTAGCTTTTCAAGTGCTATTCTAGCAACTTCGCGCCTTATAGGATCAAATGCAGAAAGAATTACTGCTTCAGGTGTATCATCTATTATTAAATCAACGCCTGTAAGAGTTTCTAGAGTTCGAATATTTCTACCCTCTCTACCTATTATTCTGCCCTTCATCTCATCATTAGGAAGAGAAACCACATGAACTGTCGTTTCTGCAACATGGTCAGCTGCGCATCTTTGAATAGCATAAGTAATAATTTCTCGTGCTTTTTTATCAGCCTCTTCTTTTGCCTTTGTTTCAATTTCTTTAATCATAATTGCTGCATCGTGTTTAATTTCTTTTTTAATTTCATCTAATAATACTTGTTTTGCTTCATCAGATGTCAAGCCTGATAGTCTTTCTAATTCTTCCCTTTGCTTCGTGTATAAATCTTTTATACTTGCTTCTAACATCTCAATTTCTTGTTGCTTTTTATTAAGATTTTCTTCTTTTCTCTCTAGCACATCACTTTTCTTATCTAAAGATTCTTCTCTTTGGATATTTCTTCTTTCTAACCTTTGAACTTCATTACGTCTTTCTCTTGATTCTTTTTCTAAATCAGTTCTAAGTCTGTGAACTTCTTCCTTGGCTTCTAAAATAGCTTCTTTCTTTTTTGTTTCAGCTTCTTTTGAACTTTCATCAATAATACTTTTAGCTTCTTTTTCTGCCTTAGAAATATTTGCTTGAGATATATTTTTTCTAAAATAAATTACAACAGCAATACCTACTAAAACAACAACCAAAATAGAACAAACTATTAAGATCATTGCTCCATTATTAGTATTAAACATTATCAACACCTCCCTTGCTTATTTTCCAGTCTATTTAAGAGTAAACATGAAAGCTAGAGAAGATGTAATATTTATTCAATTGGTAGCAATTTGAATATGCTAAACCAGTATTTGTATTTATTTTATATTACTTTTCAATTAATGTCAAGATTTTAACATTTAAATTGTTATTTTACTTTTACAATTATATAATAATTATGCTAACCCATAATATGATATTATTTAAAAAGCATACCACACACCATAACTATAATATTCCTTAGTTATACTAATAATATACTGGTATAATTACAATATATTATATATTTTACAAGAAAATAATTAATTAAAGAAAAAAGCAAGTATAAACTTGCTTTTATGCTTCTTTTTTAATAACTTCTTTTACTTCTTTTGCTTCTTTTTTATCAATCACTGGGGCTTTTGATAAAGGTAGATTATATTTTTCCCTAATTTTATTTTCTATTTCGAACATTACCAAAGCATTATCTTTAAAGTATTGTTTTGCATTTTCTCTTCCCTGTCCTAAACGCACATCTCCATAGGCAAACCATGCTCCACTCTTTTGTACAATTTCTTCTTTAACTCCTATATCTAAAACATCTCCCTCTCTAGATATACCTTCACCGTACATAATATCAAATTCAGCTTGTTTAAATGGAGGAGCTACTTTATTTTTAACTATTTTTATTCTTGTTCTATTTCCCATAAATTGATCACCTTGTTTAATTGTATCTATTTTTCTAATATCTAATCTAACAGAAGCATAGAATTTTAATGCTCTACCACCAGGAGTTACTTCTGGATTTCCAAACATTACTCCAACTTTTTCTCTTAATTGGTTTATAAACACAAGAACACATTTTGATTTATTTATAGATCCAGCAAGCTTTCTTAGTGCTTGTGACATGAGTCTTGCTTGTAGTCCTACATGAGAGTCTCCCATTTCGCCTTCAATTTCAGCTTTAGGCACCAATGCAGCCACTGAATCCACGACTATAACATCTATAGCTCCTGAACGAACTAAGGCCTCTGTAATCTCTAAAGCCTGCTCACCGGTGTCTGGTTGAGAAACTATTAAATCATCTATATTAATTCCTAGTGATTTAGCGTAAATAGGATCTAGTGCATGCTCTACATCAATAAAAGCAGCTGTGCCGCCTTCTTTCTGTGCTTCAGCAACTATATGTAGTGCAACAGTAGTTTTACCTGAAGATTCCGGTCCAAAAATTTCAATCATTCTTCCTCTAGGCACACCACCTATACCTAGCCCAATGTCCAGGCCTAAACAGCCAGTGGAAATAGCATCTAAATTTAGAGTACTATGATCTCCCAGTTTCATTATAGAACCTTTACCGAATTGCTTCTCTATTTGACCCATAGCTGCTTCTAGTGCTTTTAATTTTTCATTATTCATAAATTTCCCCTTTGGGTTCACCATCCTTTTTTAACGAACATTTGTTCTATATTAAGTATACACTATTTGTTTTGCACGGTCAATATGCAAAATAAAAGTTCCCACTTTTTCCTCCTCTTGGAATGTTGTTTCGGAATATTATAGTAGGAACCCTTTATTTGTATTATTAACAAACTATAATAAATTAATCACTTATCAACTCTTATTGAATCTTTATTTTTAACAAAATAGTCAACTCCTGATATTATTGTAATAATTACTGCAGCAGTCATCAATATATTAGTTAATACATTTAAAATCGGATGTACATAAGATAAGTTCAATAATGCTGTAATTATAGCAACTATTTGAATAACAGTTTTTATTTTTCCCCACCAACTAGCTGCAATTACTTTTCCTTCTGAGGCAGCTATTGTTCTAAGTCCTGAAACAGCGAATTCTCTAGCAATTATAATCATCGCTACCCAACTAGGTACAATATGAAGTTCTACCAATGAAACAAGTGCAGCAGTTACTAATAGCTTATCTGCTAGTGGATCCATAAATTTACCGAAATTAGTTATTTGGTTTCTGCTTCTAGCTATATAGCCATCCAATTTGTCTGTAAGAGAAGCTATTATGAAAATAGCAGTAGCCACTTCTCTCCCATAAGGTATGTCTTTAACTGCCATAAATATTAAAAATATAGGCACTAGAAAAATCCGTAACATTGTAAGTTTATTCGCCAGATTCATAGCACACAACTCCTATTAAATCATATTCTAAAGCTTTTGTAACCTTCACCTCAACAAATTCTCCCTTATTATAAACCACATTAGAGTCAAAGAAAATATTTCCATCAACTTCTGGTGCCATTTCATAACTCCTACCAAAATATGTTTTATCATTAACCCCTTCTACTAAAACCTTAAATGTTTTTCCTATCTTTTTACTATTTAGTTCTTTTGATATACTTTGTTGTATTAGCATCAATTCTTCTTCACGTTTTACTTTTATATCTTCAGAAATTTGATTTTTCATTCCTGCAGCTAAAGTACCATCTTCCATTGAGTACTTAAATACACCTAATTTATCAAATTTAATTTCCTTAATAAACTGTTTTAATTGCTCAAAATCTTTTTCTGTTTCACCTGGAAATCCAACAATAAGTGTAGTTCTAAGGCTTACGGAAGGAACTTTCTTTCTCATCTTATTTATATTTTCTATTATAACATTCTTTCTTCCTTTTCTTCTCATGGATTTAAGAATATCATCACTTATATGTTGGATTGGTATATCTACGTATTTGCATACTTTATCGTTTATTGATATTTCATTAATAATTTCATCTGTCATTTCTTCTGCATAACAGTAAAGTACTCTAATCCATTCAATTCCACTTATTTTAGAAATTTCCCTTATCAACTTGTGCAAGGTTTTTTCACCATATAAATCAATTCCATATCTAGTGGTATCTTGAGCAACTAAAATGATTTCTTTGCAACCATGCTGACTTAAGTCCACAGTCTCTTGTAGTATGTTTTCCATCTTTCTGCTTCTATATTTACCTCTAATATTTGGTATCGCACAATATGCACAGGCATTGTCACAGCCCTCTGATATTCTAACAAAAGCAGAATACGTTCCTGTAGTTAATACTCTTTGTCCTTCATTAATATTTTCATCACTATAACTACAATGTTGTACTTTAATATTGTTAGAAAGAACCTCTTCTATGCTACTTAGTAACTTGTTATAATCGTTGACACCGAGCATTATATCAAGTTCTGGCATAAGCTCAAGTAGTTCCGCTCCATATCGCTGAGTAAGGCACCCCGTTGCAATTAATACTGTACACTTGTATTTATCTTTGTATTTTGACATTTCTAGAATAGTGTCTATTGATTCTTGTTTTGAAGATTCTATAAATCCACAAGTATTCACTAAAATTATATTTGCAAGTTTAGGATCGTTTGTCATATCATATTTTTCACTTAAACTACTTATTATAATCTCACTATCAATTCTATTTTTATCACAACCTAAATTTATAACTCCAACCTTTAATTTTTCCACAAGTCATCCTCCTGTTTATCTCCCTGGGTAGATAACATTTATTAACTGTTATCCTCCTTGTTTGGTTTTATAAGTAAATAATAGTTATTAACTATTATCCGCCTAAATTTGTACACATAAATTATTGTAAATGTGATTCACAAAATAAACAAGGGTATTTGCAATCTTTCTTACATAAATTTTTATAATTAATCTCTTAATTCACTATGGCTTAATAATATTTCTCTAGGTTTGCTTCCATTTCTACCTGAAATAATTCCACGTTCCTCCATTTGCTCTATAATTCTTGCTGCTCTATTATACCCTATTTTTAGCTTGCGTTGCAATAAGGAAGTGGAAGCTTGATCATTTTCAACTACTATTCTAATTGCTTCATTTAATAATTCATCAATAGTATCAGCCTCATCTTTAGCACTTAAATTACCTTCTATTTCGTCTATTATTTCTTTTTTATAGCTTAATTCTGTTTTCTGACTTTTTATAAAATCAACCACTCGCTCAACTTCTTCTTCTGATACAAAAGCCCCTTGAATTCTAACTGGTTTAGCCTCTCCAACAGGATAAAAAAGCATATCTCCTTTACCTAATAATTTTTCTGCACCAGCAGAATCTAAAATTGTTCTTGAATCTATTTGACTTGAAACTGCAAAAGATATTCTTGAAGGTATATTGGCCTTTATCACACCTGTAATAACATCAACTGATGGTCTCTGCGTGGCAATTACTAAATGCATGCCCGCGGCTCTTGCCATTTGTGCCAGTCTTCCAATATATTCTTCTACATCATTAGCACACACTGTCATGAGGTCTGCTAACTCATCAATTATAATTACTATCCAAGGTAATCTGGTTTCCGCAATACCCTTGTTAACTAATTCATTATATCCTTCAATACTGCGTACATTGTTTTCAGCAAAAAGTTTATACCTTCTTGTCATTTCATTTACTGCCCAATTTAAAGCTCCTGCAGACTTTTTAGGATCTGTTACAACTGGTATCAATAGATGAGGTATTCCATTATAAATATTTAATTCAACTACTTTAGGGTCGATTAGTAAGAGTTTAACCTCTTCTGGAGAATATTTATAAAGTAAACTTATTATTAATGAATTTATACAAACACTCTTTCCAGACCCAGTAGCTCCTGCTACCAGTAAATGAGGCATTTTTGTTAAATCTGAAACAACGCAATTACCTCCTATATCTTTTCCTAAACTAAAGGATAAATTTTTATTTGTAGCTGAAAATTCATTAGATTCAATTACTTCTCGAAGGTATACAGCGCTTAAATCTTTGTTTGGCACTTCTATACCCACAGCTGCCTTACCAGGTATAGGTGCTTCAATTCTCACACCAGAAGATGCTAAATTCAATGCAATATCATCTGCGAGATTTACAATTTTACTAACCTTAACACCAGCATTTGGTTGGAGCTCAAATCTTGTCACTGAAGGTCCCTTTGTAACTTGGATAACTTTTGCTTCAACTCCAAAGCTACTTAATGTCTCTTGCAACTTATTAGCACTGCTAAGCAATTCTTTTTTATCGTTCTTATTCATTTTGGAAGTAGTATTTTCATTTAATAAATCTACAGCTGGAAAATCATATTTATAGTTTGACTTTGTATGCGCACTATTTAATTGAATTTCTTTTTCTAATTCTTGTTTAATAGAATTATCTACCTGATTTTCTTTAGAGACCCGTGCATTGCTAGGCTTAATATTATTAACGGTTTCTTCTTTATCTACTATCTCTACTTCTGACGCAACTTCATTTGACCTTAAAAAATCAAATATTTTAATTTTATTGTTAATTCCTTTAATAAAATCTTTTTTATCTTCACTCGGAACTATTAATTCTTGTTGATTATCATTATTCTCTATATATAACTCTTTACTATCATTATCCTTCTTACTTTTTTTAATCATAAATTTATTCTTTAGATTAGAACAGATATCATGCAAGGATATTTTCAATATTAAAATTAAACATATAACATAAATACCAATAAAAATTATAAAACTTCCCACAGCACCAAATAATGTATGTAGTGGTACATCAATTGAATAACTAATAATCCCACCATGCAATTGACTTTCGGAATTATACATTTTATTTATTCCCTGCAAAAACTTTCCTTTAGCATAATACATATTTAAAGATAACATTTGTATAAATAGTAATGTATTTATTATAAAAAGTACTATTCCATAAAACTTCTTGCTAAAGTTTATCTTACCTTTTTTAACAATGTAACATATACCAATAAATATTATCAAAAACGGCGAAAGATATGCACCCACCCCAAATATTGCAAAAAGTAATTTGTTAATAAAATTACCTATCATCCCTGATAAAGAATCAGAACTTGAAAACATAGTAGAGAATATACTAAATAAAATTAATATGCCTATTGTTATTAAAATAATTCCAAAAATTTCACTATCAGAATCTACACTACTCACAACTTTAGATTTAGTTTTTTTTCTAGCCAAAGTATCACCTCCATTCTTAATATTTCTACAAATTTTAGAAATCTCCTTTAACTTTATATAGCTTTATAGATGAATTTTAAACTATATCCATAAAAAATACAATTGATTCTATCAGTTATAATAAAAAAAACCAATAAAATAGATATAAATAGGCCCTTAGAACCTATTTATATCTATTTTTAAGCTTTATCTATCATTTCGTTTAATTTTGATAATGCTTCACTAATGCCACCAACTTCATCTATTAATCCATTTTCTACTGCTTGTTTTCCGATAAGAATGGTACCCATATCATTTAGAAGTTCATCAGTTTGATGCATTAATCTATTTACGGTTTCCTTATCGATTTTTGAAGTTCTAATAATAAACTCAGTTATTCGTTCTTGCATTTTATTAAAATATTCAAAAGTTTGAGATACCCCTATTATCAAACCATTCATTCTTATAGGATGAATTATCATAGTTGCAGATGGCGATATGAATGAATACACAGCAGCTGTTGCTAGCGGAATACCTATTGAATGGCCTCCTCCGACTACTAATGATACAGTTGGTTTGCTAACACTTCTAATCATTTCTGCTATGGCAAGGCCTGCCTCCACATCTCCTCCTACAGTATTTAGAACTATAAGAATACCTTTTACGTTTTCATCTCTTTCCATAGCAATTAGTTCTGGAATAACATGTTCATACTTAGTAGTTTTGGTTTGTGGAGATAACATCATATGTCCTTCTATTTGACCAATAATAGACAAAATTTGAATTTTATCGCTTTGAGTTGGAACATTAGTTACTCCCAGTTCTTTAATATTTTCAACCTGTTGATTTGAATTTTCCACAATAATTTCTTTTTTCTTATCTTCTTTTTTCTTAGCTTCTTTATTTTTTTCAACTTTTGGCATTTACATTCCTCCTAATCCACCTTTATTTTGTGCATTAAGAGAAACTATATACATTTATTATCCTAATTTAAATTCCCTGTGCAATGCATTAATTGCTTTTTCAACATATCCGGTTTCTACAAGACACCATATAGTCATATGAGAATCTGCTGTTTGTAGCACTTCAATTTTTTCTCTAGTTAACGCCTTAAGTATTCTAGCCATAACACCCGGTATGCCTCTCATTTTTGAACCTATAATTGAAATTTTACTACAATCCTTCACAAAAGTATAGGACATATTAATCTGTTTTATTGTATTCTGAAATTTAATGAAATCTTTTTCATCTATAGTAAATATTTTTTCTTTCGGGAAAACATTTATAAGATCTATGCTTATTAGATTTTCAGCTAAGATATCAAAGAGATCATCGTAACTAGAATCTGAATTTTTGCATATTTTTATTTGAACTCTATTATTCATATGTGTAATGCCTGTAATTATATTTTCATAACCTTCAATTCCCAAATTACTAATTACCGTTCCATCACAATCGTTCATAGTATTCTTTATTACTAATGGTATATTATATTTTCTAGATATTTCCACTGCCCTTGGGTGTATCACCTTAGCTCCTTGATCTGCAAATTGAAAAATCTCATCATAGCTTATTTTCTTTATTAAAGTTGCTTCGGAAACTATTCGTGGATCTGCCGTCATAATACCATCTACATCAGTGTATATTTGAGTCTCTACTGCATTAAGTGCTGCACCGAGCATTGCAGCAGTAACATCACTTCCACCTCTCCCTATAGTTGTAATATAGTTATTTTCATCTCTGCCTTGAAATCCTGCTATTACAGGAATTTTCCCCTTTTGCAGAATGCTAAGTATTTGTTTTGTGTCAACATTAAGTATTGCTGCATTATTATAATTACAATCTGTAATTATACCTGCTTGTCCCCCAGTTAAAGGCACGGCATCAATACCAGATTTATTTAATTCATTACACATTATTACAGTGCTTATAGTTTCCCCACAACTCATTAACAAATCTATTGCTAATGGATTTACAACTTTGAAATCATCATCGATAAGGGATAGCAAAGTATCTGTAGCATAAGGCTCTCCTTTTCTTCCCATGGCAGATACTACTACCACGGGAAAATAACCTTCTGCCTTTGCGTTTATTACTTTACACACTACAAGTTTTCTTTTTTCCTCTGTTGAAACCGACGTGCCGCCAAACTTTTGAACTAATATCTTCATTTATATCCTCCAAAATTAAATATGAGATTTTTTTAAAAATTCATTATCAACATCAATTATTATAGTTCTCGAGCCTATTTTTTTAACATATTCCCAAGGTACTTCTATGATATCGTTATTGCGAAAAAAACTAAATTTAGAACTGCCACCATTAATAATTAAAAATTTCAGAAGACCATTTTCATCAATAACTACATCATTGCTACCTAAATTACTATATTTATCACCATCATTAATATTGATAATTTCATATCTTTCCATTTCGCTATACAGCTTTATGTTATCTTCCATATAAACACCCTCCTTAACAATTCTCACAAGGGATATTAAAATAAATACTAGACATTGCTATTTATCTCCATATCCCTAAAATACTATGGAATATATTAAGGAATTATGCATAATTTCTTTATTATTATAAATAAATTTACTTATCCATAGAAATAATATTACCTTTAAAAAGCTTTTTAAGCATTGATTTTTCTTTCCCTACAAATGCAGAATTTATTATGCCTTTTTTAAAAGTCTTTTCCATTACAGAGTTTACCCTTATCATATCAATTTCATTTATTTTTCTAAGTACGTCTTCAGGAGTATTAATTCTATTCAAAAACATGACAGACTTCCCATTGCTAAACATTCTACTGCTTGTGCTTTCAAGCCCTAAAATGTAACTACCCTTTAACTGTTCTTTAGCCTTTAATAATCTTTCATTATCAATTCCTAATTTTGCGAATTTACTAACCTCTTCTTTTATTGCATCAATAGCAACCTCCGCATATAGTGGATTAAGCCCAGCATAAATGCTTACAATCCCCGTGTTTTTAAAAGCTGATATATAAGAATAGATTGAGTAACACAGGCCTAACTCTTCACGAATTTTTTGAAATAACCTAGACGAGGCTCCTCCACCTAATATATTACTTAGTAGTATTAAAGCATACGTGTCCTCATTTCCAATCTCCACTCCAGGAATTCCTAGGCTTATGTGAAGTTGTTCAATATCTTTTTTTCTAAAATAATGAAGATTTAATAGCTCAGGGCTACTATATTTAGTTATATTTTTGTTTTTAGTATGCCAATTACCAAAATACTTTTCTAGAAGCTTTTCTATATTTTTCATGTCAAATTTACCAGAGATTGATATAACTGAGTTTTCCGGTATATAATATGAGTCAATGTAATCTAACATCATTTTTCTATTAAAAGATTTCACAGTATCCATGGTTCCTAAAATAGGTAAGGAAATAGAATCCTTATTCCAAATTGCTTTTGTGTGTAAATCTATTAAAACGTCCTCTGGTGAATCTTCGCTCATATTTATTTCTTCGAAAATTACTCCCTTTTCTTTTTCAATTTCGTCTTCTGAAAAATTACTATTGAAAAGCATATCTGAAAGAATATCTAATGATAATTCTAAGTGTGTATCCAACGCTTTTATGTAATAACATGTGGCTTCCTTTCCTGTAAAGGCATTTATTTGACCACCCACGTCTTCTATTGCTTCAGCAATTTGCTTTGCAGTCCTACCCACCGTTCCTTTAAAAAGCATATGCTCAATAAAATGTGATATTCCACTATTGCTTATACTTTCATTTCTTGAACCATTTTCTATCCACAAGCCTACACTTACAGAATTTACATATTCAATAGATTCAACTACAACTCTTAATCCATTATTTAACTTAAACAAATTGTACATATGCGCCTCTCCTTAATGAGAATTTATATTTACTATGTGCATATTAGGGTAATATTATTTAAAAAAATAAAAAGGCATCTAAGCCCTTCTATTATTCAGCATCTTTTTTTTCATTTTCACTATCTTTAATAGCGTCTCTTCTTGAAAGATTTACTCTTCCTTGATTATCTATTTCCATTACTTTTACTAATATTTCATCACCAACGGAAACAATATCTTCTACTTTATTTACTCTAGCAAAATCAAGTTTAGAAATATGAACTAATCCTTCTTTATTAGGAAGTATTTCAACAAAACATCCAAAGGCAGCAATTTTTGTTACTTTTCCTAAATATATTTCGCCTACTTTAACTGATTTAGTTAACTCTTCAATGATTTTTACAGCTCTATTTGCACTATCTCCATCATTAGACATAATTACAATTTTTCCATCGTCATTAGTGTCTATCTTAACTCCGGTTTCTGCTATTATTTTCTTTATAGTTACTCCGCCTTTTCCTATTACGTCTCTAATCTTGTCAGGCTCTATATTTAATATATACATTCTAGGAGCATATTTTGACAATTCACTTCTTGGTGCATCTATACATTCATTCATTTTTCCTAATATATGAAGCCTAGCCTGTTTTGCATCTATAATTGCAGTTTTAATGCAATATTTAGATAACCCATGAAGCTTTGTATCAACTTGTATAGCTGTAATACCTTTCTCGGTTCCAGCTACTTTAAAGTCCATATCACCAAAGAAATCTTCTATGCCTTGAATATCTGTTAATACTTTTTCTTTAGATAAGTCAGCGTTTGTAATTAATCCCATTGCTATTCCCGCTGCCGGTCTCTTAATTGGAACACCTGCATCAAGTAGTGCTAAAATACTTGCACTTACACTAGCTTGAGATGTTGAACCATTAGAACTCAATACTTCTGATACCACACGAATAGCATATGGAAATTCTTCTATAGATGGTAAAAGTGGTTCTACTGCTTTTTCGGCTAAAGCTCCGTGACCAATTTCACGCCTTCCAGGTCCACGCATTGGCTTAACTTCTCCTACGCTATAAGCTGGAAAATTATAATGATGCATGTATCTTTTAGTATCTTCGTCACCTATTCCGTCTAACATCTGAGCTTCTTTTAATGCTCCAAGTGTTGCAACTCCTAGCACTTGAGTAAGCCCTCTTGTAAATAAACCAGTTCCATGAGTTCTTGGTAGTATTCCTACTTCGCAACTTATTGGTCTAACTTGATCAAAAGCTCTTCCATCTGGTCTTCTATTTTCATTTAGCATCATATTTCTAACTATTTCTTTTTGGATACTATATGCAACTTCACCTATATCTGATTTCTTATCTGGGTACTTTTCATTAAATTCAAGGCCTATTTTTTGTTTTATTTCATCTACCATTGTGTTTCTCTCATCTTTATCCATTATATACATTGCTGTCTTAAACATATCAAATGAGAAATCTCTAACTTCACTTTGAAGAGTTTCATCTATTTTACTTATTTGAGGAATGATTTTTTCTTTTCCAAACTTAGCCACAGCTTCTTCTTGGAAAGCTACAATTTTTTTACATGCTTCAAAAGCAAAATCAATTGCATTTATCATAACATCTTCTGGTATTTCATTTCCACTAGCTTCTATCATTGTTACATTGTCTTTTGTTGCGCAAACTGTAAGATTCATTGAACTAGCATTTCTCTCTTCTACAGTAGGACTTAATATGAACTTATCGTCAATAAGGCCCACTGAAACCGTTGCAACAGCATCAGTAAAAGGTATGCTTGATATGCATAATGCCATTGATGCTGCATTCATAGCAAGTATCTCAGGTGAATTGTCTTGTTCAACTGATAATACAGTACAAACAATTTGCACATCATTTTTATAGCCTTTAGGAAATAGTGGTCTGAGTGGTCTATCAATACCTCTTGCTGTTAAAATTGCTCTTTCTGATGGTCTTGCTTCTCTCTTTATGAAACCACCAGGAATTTTACCAACAGCATAAAGTTTTTCTTCATATTCAACACTTAGTGGAAAGAAATCAATACCTTCCTTTGGTTTTTCTGATGCATTTACATTAACCATAACTACTGTTTCGCCATAGCTCATGAATATTGCACAATTCGATAGCATTCCAACCTTACCATATTCAACTTTAAGAGTTCTACCTGCAACAGTAGTTTCAATAATATGAATCATATATTTGCCTCCCTTCAATTTCCACTAATATTATTAGCTAATATTAGTGTTTTTAATATCTAATTTTATATATTTTATTACTAATAATTAAAATAATAGAGCGGCTAAGCCGCTCTTAATTACTTTCTTAGTCCAAGTTCTGCAAGAATTGCACGATATCTTTCAATATCTTGATTCTTTAAGTAACCTAACATACCTTTTCTTTGTCCAACCATCATTAATAGACCTCTTCTTGAATGGTGATCTTTTTTATGAATTTTTAAGTGTTCTGTTAACTCTAAAATTCTTTCAGTAAGTAGTGCGATCTGTACTTCAGGGGAACCTGTATCTCCTTCATGTCTCGCATGTTTAATCATTATTTCTTGTTTTGTAGCCTTTTGCATTTTACAACACCTCCGAATAATATCCCCATATTCCAAGTACACCGTTGGCGATTCGGTGAACTTAGCATAAGGTTCAAATCAATTATAACAAACTAAAATTAAATTGTAAATTAATTTTTACATATTAATGCTTATTTTTCTACCTTTTTTGCAGAAAAGCATATTCTTTATCCTTTATAAGTTGTTTCCTTAGCTCCTCAATGGTATCAAATTTAACTTCATCTCGTATTCTGTTTACAAAGTAAATTTTAACTTTTTCACCATAAATTTGTTTATCAAAGTTTAAAATATATGTTTCTACTGATAGTTTGCCACCTTCTACAGTAGGATTATACCCTATATTTGTTATAGCTTTATAAATATTATTTTCATACTCCGCTAAGGTATAGTATACCCCTCCCTTAGGAAGAATATAATGCTTACTGTAATTTAAATTTACAGTGGGAAATCCAATAGTTCTGCCAAGCTGTTTTCCCTTAATTACTTCACCAGTAATAGAATGCGCTCTTCCTAAAAGTTCATTTGCTTTAATGATATTTCCCTCAGCTATAAGGTGACGAATGCTAGAACTACTTACAACTTCATTGTTCACACTAATGGCTTCACAAACATATAGCTTATATCCTAGTATGCTGCTGTACTTTTGAAGCATCTCTACGTCGCCCAAATTTTTATAACCAAATCTATAATTAAAACCAACAATAATTCCCTTTGCATTATAGAAATTAACCATGTTTTTTATAAATCCTTCTGGGGTTATTTTCATGAACTCTTTATCAAAATTAACTAAATTAACAATATCAATACCAGTGTTTTGCAATAAATTCATTTTGGTATCATTATCCATTATTAACTTTGGACAAATTTCTTTATTGATAACAGATAATGGATGATTTTTAAAAGTACAAATCATACTTTTAGCATTGTTCTCTTTTGATAATTCAACTGTTCTATTTATAAGATGCATATGTCCTAAATGGAGCCCGTCAAAACTTCCGAGAGCTATGTATGTTGGATATTTAAGTTTAGTTTTAAAATTATCTTTTATAATTACCATCTTAATATACTCCTATATAAATGATTTTATTAACCTAACTCCCTCATTACTTTT
>Ga0209125_1000765_pt1 | contig 36891 bp, 21 predicted proteins | sample BarGraIncub1131A_FD_184503 | JGI IMG/M metagenome (GOLD analysis project Ga0209125, IMG submission 184503) | Arctic peat soil microbial communities from Barrow, Alaska - Barrow Graham LP Incubations 11-31A (SPAdes) (version 2) | ecosystem: Environmental > Terrestrial > Soil > Wetlands > Peat... | reverse complement strand
AACCGTTTTTGTTCCAACAGGGTAATTACCGCTTGCATTATTCGTATTGTTAAAGCTGTTAACTACTGAAACAATCGAATTACAGGGATCATTGATAACCGGGCTGGCCACTGTTACCGGCGCAGTACATATCCCGGCTTCTGCTACTGCAGGAGCCGGATTAGCCGGACAAGTTATGACCGTAGGCGGTATATCCGAACGTTTGATCCAAACCTCAAAACTACAAGAAGTAGCTAATCCGGTATCATCGGTGACCGTGTAAGTAACTTTAGTTTTACCCACATTAAAAGCCTGGGAGGGTAGAATTAAACCTGACCCGCTTCCGGAAGTAGCGCCTGTAAGCTCCCAGTTCAATAAGGGGATGGAACAGTTATCGCTGTATGTTAAGCTTCCGATTATCACATTTGTTTTCGAACACTGGTCTGCTGCAATATTTTCGGTAACATTGCCAGGGCAGGCAATGGTTGGAGGCAGATTATCATTCAAGGTATAAGTTGCGGCCAAAGTTTGGATAGAGTTGCCACAATCGTCGGTCGCCGTAAACTTAACAGAGATTGTTCTGGTATGGGCTATAGCATTAATAATCCAGCTTTGCGTTCCACGGTTATCAGTCCAGGTAAGGTTCGCGGCACAAACATCAGTGGCTGTGGCGCCACCATGATTCGCCAGCCATGCCAGATATCCTGCATCCAGATTCGGATCAACTGAGACGCAGTCAGAAGAACCATTTCGGGGTTGTGTGGTAATGACTGGAGGTTGGGTGTCGGTTACTTTTATGGTTGAGGTTGTGGTGGATTCATTGCCACATTGATCGGCAGCTGAAAAAGTTACGTTCAAACTATCATTACAAGCCATGGTAATACCTGCAAAGTTGTTGGACGGAACGAAATTGAAGACTGTACCATCCGGTTTTGTGTAAGATGCAGATGCCGTAGCCAGCCAATTTGTAATTTGCTGCGATGCAGCCGGATCCCCGCATTGTACGAAAAGCGGCTGTGTCGGGGCAAGAACTGTAGGGCCAATATTGTCAATGGTCACATCGAAAGGAAATATTGCAGAGTTGCAAGTTATTCCACTTGAAATATCGGTTACTTTCAAAGAGTAGGGGCCCGCAACTGAAGGTTTATAACTCGCCGAACCGGAGTATATAATAGTTCCTGTAGCATCATGTCCATTGTACCAATCGTAGGTATAGTTTGCTACAGGAGAAACATTCGCTGTAAGCGTAGGCATATTCCCGAGGCAAACCATTGCGGGGTTCGTATTCCAGGTCAATCCAATCTTTTGCATGACGTTTACAGTTGCCACAGCGCTGTCTCTACCAAGCGCACACAATATTGTACCTATTTTTCCGCTCACTTCATATTGTATAACCGGCGGTGAATTGATATCCGCAGTAAAAGTCGGATTGGCAACCGAAATATTGGACAGGTAGGAATTGTACTGCCCTATGACTCCCGGGGAGATGCTTTTCCACGTCGGGTTGTCCGTGAAACCGGATGCTAACAATTGGCCGTTACATTCTACCCTGGTTGTGATATTTCCCGATCCGATTATGCCGGGAACTGAGCGAAAAGTAAAATCGTTTTTGTCATCACCGGGTTTACAATAAGTGAACAAATGGAATGATCCGCCGGGCAAACAGACAAGGTTTCCGCTGATAGCTACACTGTTACAATCAATCCGCCAATCCTGGGGGGAAGGAGTTGCCCCGCCAACAAGTATTTCAACCCCTATTGCGTCTATATCTAATTGGACGTTAAATGAGATACAATTTGACTCAATACAACAAGCGCCGTTTCTTTGTTGCTGGGTTATAGTAACCGACCCGGTGGGTTTTCCCAACAAATCAATTGAGTGGAAATTTGTGCCTGCATCACACTTGGAACAACCACACTCCTCTGAAACTGATATGGTTTGAGGAACATCCGTATAATTTCCGCAAGGATCTGAAATTCTATAAACACGGGTAACACTGGTAGGGCAATAACCGGGTTTACCATCCAATCCGTTGGAAATTTCGTTGAAGAGTGTAAGTATTAGTGCACCGCAATTATCAGTTGCTGTTCCGCCACCGGCAATAAATGCCGTCAAATCAGCATAAGGTGCGGGTATATCAGCCGGACAACTAACGGGTTTATTGGGTATTGATGCCACCGGTTTGGTGTTATCCGTTACAGTAATCCTTTGGTCCCCGGAAACTGTGTTCCCACTACAATCTTTTGCTGTCCAGGTTCTTGTGATTACACTGTTCCCACCACAACTACCGAATACCTGTGAATCAACGGAAGAGATAGTTGTCGGGCTGCAGTTATCGGTGGCCGTAGCAGTTCCTGTTACATCAGGTAATATACTCTGTTCACAGCTTAACGCGATATCCGGTGGCAATGTTAGATTTGGTTGAATATTATCATTTACAGTAATCAACTGTGTTTTCTCGTCATAATTTCCTGCAGAATCAGTTACTCTCCATGTCCGGGTGATGGTATAGGGTAAATTACAATTTCCTCCTACCGGGACGGGGGCTCCATCCACATGCGTAATTACCAGGTTGGCTGCAGGAGTGAAGTTATCGGAGAGTATGACAACATCCCCTGTAATTGCCGGCGAAATATTTACGTTACAAGACAGATCCTTGAAAACAGTTATAGCACCGGGGGCAGTAAAAATTGGTTTCGTGATATCATCAAAATTCAGACTGAAGGTTTGTGCTACCGAAGGGCTACCGGCTGCATTCTTTACGGTAATTATAAATTGATAGGTTCCTTTGGGAACTCCGGCAGGAAGAGGAATTGTTAATGGGCTTGCCCCCAGGAGCGTATCAACAACCGATATAAAACCCGTCATTGCTGGTGTGCCGGCAGAGATACTGTATGAAACCGGAGAGCCGCTTGCCGCCGAACAATCTAATGAAAAGCTGGGTGCACCCGGACAAAATGCAGCGACTGAACCTAAGATTATGGATGGATTGTCAGATGTAATAGTTCCGTTGCTTTGTCCGTTGCAGGTTACATTATTGGTTGTCAGGGTCAGCGCCAGGGCATTTCCGCCAAATGATTGTCCGGCTGTAGCTGCAAGGATTAGGATTGGGGATAGGATAGTAAAAAATCTCACAAGCAGGGATGACAACTTTTCAAATGAGTTGAAAAAGGAGCGATCCGCCCAATGAGCAGACATAAATTGAGAGAAAATCACTCTTAATGATCTTCTACAAGGTATCAAAAGCATAAGTGGAATATTTAAAGGAAATATCCAAGTACACTGTTTATACGAGAAAACCCCAAATTGTAACCTTTAAAAAAATTACATTTTCGGCAAATCTCTTTTAATCTGCTAATCATTAGCCATTTAAAATATATTTTCGGATTCTATTTAAAATTATTAAAAAGAAAATGGGAGTGTTATAATTCTTTTATACGCTTGAGAATTAAAGAGATAATCCCTATTTTTTTACCTGGTAGAGATCTTCAATTTTCACGACCTCTACGGCAGTAGAATCCTTCAATGTTTTGGAGATTAGTCCATAAGGGGCAATGACAACCTCGTCGCCTGTTTTCAGACCCTGCAATATTTCAATTCTGGTGTTGTCCTGAATTCCGGTTTTCACTTTTGTTTTCCAGGCAAGTTTATTCCTTACCAGGAAGACAACTTCATTTTGGATGGCCTCTTTAGGCGCAACATCTTTTACGCTGGTATTGGTTACCCCGTCCTTCTCCATCTGATCGTTAGCCTTTTTTACGGAACCATCATCAGCCCTTGTTGTCACTGCCTGTATTGGCACAGAGATGATGCCTTTTCTTGTATCTGTCTGAATCTCAACGGTTGCAGACATACCAGGCAAAAAGGGATATTTCAGAGAATCCTTCTCGATAAGATCCTGGTAAGATTTTGCCAGCAACAGTATTTTCACGTTGAAGTTTGTAACCTGATCGACAGTGGTGCCGGTAACATTTGCTGAACTGGCAATTTCCGTTACTATGCCTTTGAATTTGCGCTTCAGATAGGCATCAATTTCGATTATGGCAGTATCATTTTTCTGGACTTTGACGATATCATTTTCGTTGACTTCTACCTTGACCTCCATGGTTGCCAAGTCTGCTATGGTCATCAGCTCAGTGCCGGCGAACTGGTTGGTTCCGACAACTTTTTCACCCTTCTCCACATTAAGTTTTGAAACTGTTCCGTCGATGGGAGAGAATATTCTTGTCTTGGTCAGATTTTCGGCGGACTCTTTCACGCTTGATTCAGCGCTCTTTACCGAATAACGGGCAGCCTGAACCTCCGAAAGTGCAACTTTCCAGGCAGCTTCGACGGTCTCGAATTCTGATTTTGGGATTGTTTTCTTGTCAAGGAGCTGTTTTGCACGCTGGTAGTTTAGCTCTTTCTCTATTAACTGAGCATCAGCCTGAGTTAACCTCGCCTTCTGGGTATTTAGGGATGCTTCGATTCTGCTCAGACTTGATTGGTAAATATCAGGTTTTATTACAACCAGCAGATCGCCCTTCTTTACTTTATTTCCCTCTTTAACAGCAAGTTCAATAATCTCGCCAGGCACTTCCGGACTGATTTTCACCTCAATTTGAGGTTTTAACTTCCCATTGGCGGTTATAATTTCAGTGATATCCCTAATCTCAACTTTTTCGGTGGCTACCTTCGATGTAAGATCTTTTCCGAACCATCCCATTTTTTTCCCTATCAGCAAGGCAGCGATCAGCACAACAACGGCGCCAATTATCCAGGGTAAACTATTTTTTTTCTTCATCAGGTGTTGATTATCAGTAATTTTTCAAATAACTCCCTTTTAAACATGAGGAAAGTATTAAAAGCGATCATAAAAATAGCATAATTTTGCGTGACGATCATTTATTATTAAAAAACATTCAGTTATGTATGGAAAGTTAAAGGAATACCTTCAAAATGAGCTTCAGTCCATCCGGGAAGCAGGGCTCTATAAAAATGAACGATTGATAGTCTCTCCGCAGGATGCTGTTATTCGTCTGGCTACGGGTCAGGAAGTATTAAATTTTTGTGCCAACAATTACCTGGGCCTTTCCAATCATCCTGCTTTGATTCAGGCTGCTGCGGAAGCGCTGAAATCGCATGGTTATGGGATGTCTTCTGTTCGTTTCATCTGCGGCACTACTGATTTACACAAAACACTGGAACGAAAAATTGCAGAATTTTTCGGAACAGAGGATACTATTCTTTATGCAGCTTGTTTCGATGCCAATGGTGGTATTTTTGAGCCTCTTTTTTCTGAGGAAGACGCCATCATATCCGATTCCCTGAACCACGCGTCCATTATTGACGGCGTCCGTTTGTGCAAAGCCAAAAGATTCAGGTACATCAATGCTGATATGCAAGATCTGGAAGAACAGTTAAAACTGGCAAAAGATTGCAGATTCAGGATTATCGTAACTGACGGCGTTTTTTCTATGGACGGGAATGTGGCATCGATGGATAAGATTAATAAACTCGCCAAAAAATATGATGCGTTAATAATGGTTGATGAGTGTCATTCGGCTGGCGTTGTGGGAAATACCGGTCGTGGTGTGACGGAATTGTTTAATATCAGGGGTCAGGTCGATATCATCACCGGAACTTTGGGAAAAGCCTTTGGAGGAGCCCTCGGTGGATTTACAACAGGACGCAAAGAAATTATCGAACTGCTCAGACAACGATCCAGACCCTATCTGTTCTCTAATTCATTACCGCCTGCAGTCGTTAATGCAGGGATTAAAATGTTTGAGATGATGGCTGAAACTTCAGCGTTACAGGAGAAACTACATCGCAATACGGATTTTTTTATGTCAAAAATGGTCGAGGCTGGATTCGATATCAAGCCCAGCAAATCAGCCATTTGTGCAGTTATGCTTTACGATGCGAAATTATCGCAGGATTTCGCTTCACAACTGCTGGCAGAAGGAATCTATGTAATCGGATTTTACTATCCGGTCGTTCCGCAGGGTCAGGCTCGAATAAGGGTTCAATTATCCGCTGCCCATGAGCAGGCACATCTGGAAAGGGCTGTCGCGGCTTTTGTCAAGGTAGGCAAATCCCTTGGTGTTATCCAATAAAATAGCTGTTTTCTCCCCTCCTTTTTTGTATACAAATAAAATTAATTTTACCGTCTGAATTTCAAAGAAGGATTTCAATATCAAATATTCAAAATGAAAAAAAGTTTAGCAGTCTTATTTGCTTTTATTCTTTTCCTTTCCATGCAGTCTAAAGCGGATGAAGGAATGTGGTTACCTTCATTGGTTGGCAAACTGAATATTGACCAGATGCATGCAATGGGTTTAAAATTAAGTGCAGAACAGATTTACAGTATTAATAATTCCAGCCTGAAAGATGCTGTGGTTGCGATGGACCGGGGATCTTGTACTGCCGAAGTTGTGTCTCCGGATGGTCTTTTACTTACCAATCATCATTGTGGATTTGGAGAGATTCAGAAGCACAGCTCTGTGGAACATGATTATCTGAAGGATGGTTTCTGGGCGAAGACAAAGGATCAGGAGCTGTCGAATCCTGGTAAGAGTGTCACTTTCCTGATCAGAATGGAAGATGTCACAGATCAGGTAATGAAGGGTATTGCAGAAAATGAGCCTGCCGCTTCCCGTCAGGAAAAAATGATGAAAGCGATGTCCGCGATTGAGAAAGATGCCAAGGGTGATACAAAATATGAAACAAGAGTCAGGTCTTTATTTGAGGCAAATACTTATTACCTTTTCGTAACCGAAACGTTCAGGGATATCCGGCTGGTTGGAACACCACCGCAATCGATTGGAAAATTCGGCGGGGAGGAGGACAACTGGATGTGGCCCCGTCATACCGGCGACTTCTCCATGTTCAGGATTTACTGCTCACCCGATGGTAAACCTGCGGATTACGCCAAAGAAAATGTGCCTTATCATCCCAAACATCACTTGCCTGTCTCTTTGAAGGGTGTTGAGATGAACGATTATGCCATGGTACTGGGCTATCCAGGTAGGACTAACCGTTATCTTACCTCCTTCGGGCTGAAGTATACCATGGAAGTAACCAATAAAATAAGGGTACAAGCACGGGCCGCCAAGTTGGATATTATCAAAGATTACATGGCAAAAGGTGAAAAAAACCGAATTCAGTATGCTTCCAAATTTGCAGGCAGTTCCAATTACTATAAATATTCTATTGGTGAGAACCAAGGACTTACTGCTCTAAATGTCATGGATAAAAAGTTAGCCATTGAAAAGGATTTTGAGAATTGGGTAAGCAAAGATCCTACCAGGAAAGCTAAGTACGGAGATGCGCTCAAGAGTATTGCCAAATCGTATGAGTCTGTCAATGAAAAAATTGCATCAGAATATATCCGTGAGGCTTTGCTGGGCGGCTCCGAGATCTTCCGATTTTCCGCTGGCGCAAGTTCGCTTGCTGATGTGCTGAAAGGCAATGACAAAGAAAAAATCAAGAGCGAAGCTGAAAGATTTAAGGCATCTCTGGACGAATTTTATAAGGACTTCGATGCTGAAACAGATCAGAAAATTGCAGCAGTACTGACGAAAATGTATGCAGACAATGTAATTGCCAAATACCATCCCACCTACTTTGCAGAGGTCAATAAGAAGTACAAAGGAGATTTTACGGCTTATACTGAGCATGTTTTCAAGAAGAGCATATTCCCGGATCAGAAAAAACTGGAAGCCTTCCTGAACAATCCTTCTAAAAAAGTATTGGACAGGGATCCGGTTTATCAGGCGATGTTATCTATTATGCAAGCCATAAGGGTGATTGGGGAAGATGTCCGTACCTCGACTGCAGATCTTGAAAATGGTAAAAAATTGTTTGTTGCCGGCCTCAACGAAATGAACAAAGACAAAAATGTTTATCCGGATGCTAACTCAACGATGCGGCTTACCTATGGCAAAGTTGGGGATTACAACCCGAGAGACGGAGTTCACTACAGCTATTTCACCACCCTGAAAGGCTATGCTGAAAAGGGAATAGCCGGAGATGCAGATTTTGACTTCCCACAGAAACTGCTCGACATGTATCATAACAAAGATTATGGCAGATATGCAGATAAAGACGGAACGCTGCATACCTGTTTCACGACCAATAATGACATTACCGGAGGGAACTCCGGTAGCCCGGTCATGAATGCCAACGGCGAACTGATTGGTATCGCTTTCGACGGCAACTGGGAAGCAATGAGCGGAAACATTGCTTACGAAGCTGATCTTCAGAAATGTATCAACGTGGATATTCGTTTCGTTTTGTGGATAATTGATACTTATGCCGGAGCAAAGAACCTGGTGGATGAAATGACTATTATCCGTTAAGACAGAGATATGCAAAAGGAGCCATCACCAAAAATCACCATGTACACGGATGGCTCCTCTTTAGGTAATCCCGGACCCGGTGGATATGGTACCCTGCTGTTGTTTGGAAAATACCGGAAAGAACTGTCGGCAGGATATCGTCTGACTACCAACAACCGGATGGAACTGATGGCTGTTATTGCGGGACTGGAAGCTTTGAAACACAAAGATTCTGATGTAACTATCTATACTGATTCAAGGTATATTATCTATGCCGTCGAAAAAGGATGGCTGACAAATTGGATCAGGATCCGATTTAAGAACAAGAAAAATAGCGATCTTTGGATGAGATTTTATGAACTCTATCAGCTTCACAGGGTAAAGTTTGTCTGGGTAAAAGGCCATGCCTCTATTGCAGGCAACGAAAGATGTGACCAGTTGGCTGTTTCAGCTGCTAATGGATCAGATCTTGCTGAAGATACAGGATTCATTACTGACGGGAACTAATACGATGATGCAGTTTTTATATAATACGGGAATTCGTTTTTACCACTTTCTGATTTGGGTCGCTTCTTGCAAGAATCCCAAGGCTAGAAAGTGGTTATCCGGAAGGAAGAATCTTTTTGAGAGACTACAAAAAGAGGTGATTCCCGGTGAGCCTTTACTTTGGTTTCATGTCTCCTCACTTGGCGAGTTCGAGCAAGCCAGACCAGTCATCGAAGGTGTAAAAAAAGATTTTCCCGGATACAAGATCCTGATGACTTTCTTTTCACCCTCCGGGTACGAACTGAAGAAGGATTATCCGCTAGCAGATTATGTTTTCTATCTTCCATTGGATACCCACCGAAATGCATCCAGATTCCTGGATATTGTCAAACCAGACAAAGTCTTTTTTGTTAAATATGAGTTTTGGTATAATTTCCTGACAGAACTGAAGAAGAGGAAAATTCCGACCTACATATTTTCCGCACTTTTCAGACCTTCACAATTATTCTTTCAGCCATGGGGCAAATGGTTTAGAAAAGCGCTCAAAGCCTATACCCATATTTTTGTGCAAAACCAGAGTTCTTTTGATGTGCTGCAAAGATTTGGATTCACTAACGTTTCCATCTGTGGAGATACACGGCTCGACCGGGTAGCCCAGATCGCCAGGTCGGCATCAAACCTGCCCAAACTGGTTGAATTCTGCGCCGGGAATAAAGTGATAGTCGCTGGCAGCACCTGGCCAGAAGACGAAGCCTTCTTTTTACGGTTCGTCAACGAGTGTAAACACAAAGTCAAGTTTGTCATTGCGCCACATGAAGTGAATCGCGATTCTCTCAACAGGATCACCGAAAATCTTCAGAGACCTTTCGTATTTTACTCTTCGGATTCCACACCAAAAGAGCTGGCTAATGCAGAGGTGCTTATTGTTGATGGCTACGGATACCTGGTTTCTGTCTACCGCTACGCCAAAGTCGCTTATATTGGAGGTGGATTTACTACCGGAATTCATAGCATCCTTGAACCTGCTGTTTATGGCATGCCTGTTGTTTTTGGTCCGGATTATCACAAATTTAATGAAGCTTCCGAAATGATTCAGCTTAATGCCGCCCATTCCATATCGACTTATGAAGAGCTGTATGACCTTTTTGAAAGTTACCTGACAGATCCCGTCAGACTGGAAAATGAGAGTCGGATGGCTTCCCAATACGTTGAAAGTAACCGCGGAGCCACCGATCAGATCGTTCGCTATTTCTTCGAAAAGTAACTTCTCCCCCGAAAATTGACGTCAATTTTTTTTGTCTGATTATCTGTATATTAACACATAGGCGTTGATAACTTTATTTTTTCAACCGGATTCTTGTATCCGAAAAAACGACTTTGATACTATCTTTATCCATAGAAAATTGATATTTCCGAACATTACCTTAACTATGGAACTCAACCACGTGACAGCCAAGAAAAAACATACTCATCTAAAGACTTACTCGAATGAAGAAGCCTTTGAAGCTTCTCTCAAATATTTTCAGGGAGATGAGTTGGCCGCAAGGGTATGGGTCAACAAATACGCATTAAAAGATTCTTTCGGGAATCTTTTTGAACTGACACCTGACGATCTTCACCGTCGTTTGTCCTCAGAAATAGCCCGCATTGAAAAGAAATATCCCAATCCGTTGTCAGAAAAGGAGCTGTTCGAACTGTTCGAGCAGTTTAAATACATCGTTCCACAGGGTGGCCCCATGACTGGCATAGGTAATGATTTTCAGACAGGATCCTTGTCAAACTGTTTTGTTGTAGGTAATGGGGCAGACTCTTATGGTGGTATCATGATGGTCGACCAGGAGCAGGTTCAGCTGATGAAGAGAAGGGGCGGCGTCGGTCACGACCTGTCTCACATTCGTCCGAAAGGCTCTCCGGTCAAAAATTCGGCATTGACCTCAACAGGAATCGTGCCTTTCATGGAACGTTTCTCCAACTCCACCAGGGAGGTTGCCCAGGATGGTCGCAGGGGTGCCTTAATGCTTTCCGTCTCTATTAAACATCCTGATTCAGAGCAATTTATTGATGCAAAAATGGATGAAGGCAAAGTTACAGGAGCCAATGTTTCCGTTAAAATCGATGACGAATTTATGAGGGCAGTCCGCAACAATACTACTTATCATCAGAAATATCCAATCAACAGCCTTGAACCGGTATATACCAATGATATAGATGCTGCAAAACTCTGGCAAAAGATTGTCTTCAATGCCTGGAAATCCGCTGAACCAGGGATTCTTTTCTGGGACACCGTCATCCGGGAATCCGTTCCTGACTGCTATGCTGATCTTGGTTATGGCACAGTGTCCACCAATCCGTGCGGCGAAATTCCTCTTTGCCCTTATGACAGCTGCCGTTTGATTGCCATTAACCTCTTTTCTTATGTCGATCATCCATTTACGCCACAGGCAAAATTCAATTTCCCTCTTTTTCGCGCTCACGTAAAATTATCCCAGCGCATCATGGATGATATCATCGATCTGGAATTGGAAAAAATAGATGCTATTTATGATAAAATCCTGACAGATCCCGAAGCAGATGATATCAAACAGGTCGAGCTTAATTTGTGGGAAAAAATCAGGGAAAAAGCCATTAATGGCCGCAGAACTGGCATCGGCATTACTGCGGAAGGTGATATGCTTGCGGCACTTGGACTGCAATACGGGTCTGAGAATGCCATTGACTTTTCTGTTGAGATTCACAAAATTGTTGCCATCGAGGCCTATCGCGGTTCTGTTATACTGGCAAAAGAACGTGGAGCTTTCCCGATCTATGACACTAAAAAAGAGGTTAACAATCCTTATATCAAACGCATCGCCCTCGCAGATCCTGAGCTTTATGAGGAGATGGTGAAACATGGCCGCAGAAATATTGCCCTGCTGACTATCGCTCCTACTGGTACAACCAGTCTCATGACTCAAACCACTTCAGGCATCGAACCAGTTTTTATGCCGGTTTACAAAAGAAGAAGAAAAGTTAATCCCAACGATAAAGAAGCTCGTATTGATTTCGTAGATGAGATGGGTGATTCATGGGAAGAATATCTTGTTTTCCATCACAAATTCAAACTTTGGATGGAGATCAACGGGTATCATACCAAAACGAAATACACCAACGAAGAGATTGATGAAATGGTGAGCAAGTCCCCTTATGCCCAGGCAACCTCCAATGATATTGACTGGATGGCTAAAGTCAGGATGCAGGGTCAGATCCAAAAATGGGTCGACCACTCCATTTCCGTCACCATTAACCTTCCCGAAGAAGCAACCGAAGAACTTGTTGGCAAGCTGTTTTTCTCGGCCTGGGAGAGCGGTTGCAAGGGTGTAACCGTCTACCGTGAAGGTTCCAGAACAGGCGTTTTACTCTCCACCAAGGACAAGAAAAAGGAGGGCGTATTCCCAACCAAACGTCCCGAAATACTGGAAGCTGAAATTGTCCGGTTTCAAAACAACAAGGAAAAATGGATTGCCTTTATCGGTCTGATTGATGGCAAGCCTTATGAAATTTTCACTGGTTTGGCAGACGACGAGGATGGTATTCTCCTTCCACGCTCGGTTACTGATGGTTGGATCATCAAAAACAGAGACGAAAATGGGGTATCAAGGTACGATTTCCAATATCGTAACAACCGCGGTTATAAAACTACTATCGAAGGATTGTCCTTCAAATTTAATCCGATCTTCTGGAACTACGCCAAATTGATCTCCAGCGTTTTGAGACACAGCATGCCCATCCAGAAAATTGTCGAGTTGATTACAAGCCTTCAATTCGATGTGGAATCTATCAATACCTGGAAGAACGGTGTGGCTCGTGCGCTGAAGAAGTACATTCCAAACGGAACAACCTGTGAGGACGTCAAATGCGAGGGATGTGGATCCGATAATGTAATATATCAGGAAGGATGCCTGATCTGCAAAGATTGCGGCTCCTCAAAATGTGGCTAGAAGTTTTTATAAGTTTTAGATAATTATCTCTGGGGGGAAGATCGAAAGGTCTTCCCTTTTTTACTCCAGGTAGGTGTATCCGTATAATCCTGAACGGTAATTGGATAAGAATTCTTTCCCTTCTTCAGTGGAGATGATCCCTGATTTTACGGAGGAGGTTACCCAGGTTTCGACCGTGCGGACCAATTTCTTAGGATTGTACTGTACATATTCCAGCACTTCTGCAACTGTCTCACCATCAATTACCTGATCGATGGAGTATCCTTTTTCGTCGACCGAAACGTGGACCGCGTTGGTATCTCCAAAGAGGTTATGCAGATCTCCAAGAATTTCCTGGTAAGCACCTACCAGGAAGACGCCCATGTAATAGGGCTCTTTTGGCTTAAGTGAATGAACCGGAAGGTTATACGACTGACTGCGTGCAGAAATGAAGTTTTCGATCTTACCATCCGAATCACAGGTGATATCCTGAATCGTGGCAGTGCGGTCAGGCTTCTCATCGAGCCTGTCCAACGGGATGATCGGAAAAATCTGGTCTATTGCCCACGAATCCGGCAAAGATTGGAATAAAGAAAAATTACAGAAGTATTTATCCGACAATAATTTAGGCAATGTAACAAACTCTTCTGGCACATGCTTTAGCCCAGTAATCATCTGGGTCGTTTCTTTGGCGATGGACCAGAATAATCTTTCAATTTTCGCCCTGGTGGAGATGTCGAGCAATCCCAGACTGAACCGGTCGAGGGCCTCTTCACGGATTTGCTGCGCGTCGTGCCAAGTCTCCAACATCCTGGGCTGGTTCAGATTATCCCACAAGTTGTAGATTTCTCTCAACAATTCATGATCGTCCAGGTTTACTTCTTCTTCGTCTTCCCATCTCGGAAGGGTAATAGATTCGAGGACCTCGAAAACGAGCACGGAATGGTGAGCCGTCAATGAGCGGCCAGACTCGGTAATAACATTGGGATGCGGAAGACCGTTTTTTTCACTCACGTCAACCAGGATAGAAACCACATCATTGACATATTCCTGAATGCTGTAGTTGACACTGCTTTCGCTGGATGATCCGGTACCATCATAGTCGACACCAAGTCCACCGCCAATATCCACATAATCAATCAGGAAACCATGCTTATGCATCTGGACATAAAACTGAGATGCTTCGCGCATGGCCAGTTTGATCCGGCGAATCTTATTGACCTGGCTTCCGATGTGAAAATGGATCAGATGAAGACAATCTTTCATCTTGTTCTTATCAAGATAATCGAGGGCTTCGAGCAATTCACTGGAAGTTAGTCCGAACTTGCTCCCGTCGCCACCTGAATCTTCCCATTTGCCACTACCAGTACTTGAAAGTTTAATGCGGATTCCCAGATTAGGCTTGATCTTGAACTGTTTGGCAATCTTGACAATGAGCTTCATCTCGCTGAGTTTCTCAATCACCAGATAGATTCGGCGACCCATTTTTTGCGCCAGCAAGGCAAGTTCGATATAATCTTCGTCTTTATAACCGTTACAAATAATCAGTGACTCGTTGTCGGTATTGATGGCAATTACGGCGTGAAGTTCTGGTTTGGATCCAGCTTCCAGTCCGATGTTAAATTTCTTCCCGTGTGAGACGATCTCTTCTACTACGGGCCTCATCTGATTTACCTTGATCGGGTAGATGATGTAATTCTGGGCATTATAGGCATATTCTTCAGCAGCAATTTTAAAACAGCTGGCCATTTTTTCAATCCGGCTATCCAGGATATCCGGAAACCTAAGTAAAACAGGCGTAGAAACATCTCTCAGCTGCAACTCTTCCACGAGATCCATAAGGTCGACCTGCACCCCATCTTTACGCGGCGTAACCGCAACATGACCCTTCTCGTTAATTGAGAAATAATTAATACCCCATCCGTTGATGTTGTAAAGTTCTGCAGAATCTTCTACACGCCATTTTCTCATTTTAATATCTTATAGTATCGGTATGTAATAAAAAATTTCGGCACAAATGTAAAAAATATTTGTGCTTTTAATATCACTGAGCTACAGCGTATTTCCTAACGCCTTCAGGAAGATTGATGAATTCATAAGCCTGGTTCCTCAATTGAGGGATGAACCCCGCATCGTTGATGCATTTCTGCATCTGCCAGGCATCCATTGAAAAGGAAGCGCCCGCAGCAGAGACTACATTTTCTTCAATCATGATGGAACCAAGATCGTTAGCTCCTGCGTGCAGGGCCAGCTGACCGGTTTCCTTACCTACCGTGAGCCATGAAGCCTGAATATTCTCAAAATTATTCAGCATGATCCTGCTTAAGGCGATCATTCGGATATAATCGATGGGAAGAATGGATTTGAACTCCAAGCTCTTTCCAAGTAAAGTCCCTTCGGACATGAATGGCCAGGGGATAAAGGCTTTAAAACCGGGGCTGTCATCCGGTTTCAATGCCTGGAGATCTCTCAGTTTTACCAGGTGTTCCATTCGTTCCAACGGAGTTTCGATGTGACCAAACATCATGGTTGCGGAAGTAAGCATTCTCAGCTGATGAGCCTCCTTCATCACTTCGAGCCAGTCGTTCGCAGAAGCTTTTCCGGGAGAAATCTCTTTTCGTACCCGGTCGCAAAGAATCTCTGCTCCGGCGCCGGGAAGACTGTCCAATCCGGAGGCCATCAATTTTTCAAGAACTTCACGGAAGGAGATCCGTTCTTTGCGCGCAATGTGAACTACCTCCGGTGGACCGAGGGCATGCAGTTTAACTTCGGGGTACTTAATTTTTAACTCACTAAACAAGTCTGTATAAAATTTCAGGCCATATTTCGGATGCATTCCCCCCTGCAACAATAACTGATTCCCACCAAGTTGTATCATCTGATCGATCTTCTGGTGGTATTCCTCCATGGTAGTGGTATAGGTTCCTTCACCGTTAATTTTGCGGTGAAAATTGCAAAATGTGCATCCCGAAATACAAATATTGGTGATGTTGACATTTCGGTCGATCATCCAGGTAACGACATTGCCAGGTTTGTGGATTTGTCTCAATGAATCAGCTACCCAGACTAAGTCGGGGGTTGAAGCCTCCTGAAACAGCTTTAACCCCTCTGCTGCAGTCAACGGGGCAAGATTTAAAGCTCGCTGAAACAGTATTTCTTCATTTTTCATTTTTCGTTACTTATATTGGGTTAAAGGTAGTAATTTTGGGCCAAAGCCATTTTACATGTTCTCTTACGAAGATTTAAAGTCATGATATTAAAGAAAGTCAGTCAGGAAGTTCCTCTTCAACACCGTATATATTTATTACACGATGTTGCAGAGTTATCGAAAATTCCAATCAGTGAAGAAGAACGTGTTTACCTTCAAAACAAGATGAACATTGAACAGCGGTTCATTGAGATCAACCGGTTTACCAGCAAACTAGTCGTTGCAACTATTCCACAGCTGAAAGATGAAAATTCTTCGTTGGAAGCATGGAGAAGGAGGGGCAATGAAGCAGCCTTGTGGGCCAAAGAGGAGAAGATTCGATCGCTTGAGATTGTTTCCATTTCGGAAGGCAGTGACATTATCCTTGCCTTTACGGAAGGGATCATTCTCGGAAGCTATCAGTTTCTAAAATACAACACCAAAGCGGAGAAGGTCAGAACCAACCTGCAGGAGATTATTTTTAGCGGAGACCTGGTGACACAAAAGCAACTCGATGAACTTTCCGCGGTAGCTGAGGCCGTTTTTTTAGCGCGGGATCTGGTAAATGAACCGGTAATTAATCTGAATGCCGAAACCTTTGGAGCCACATTAAAGAAAATGTGCGAGGAGTATGGCGTACATGCAGAAGTTTTCGGCAAACAAAAGATTGAAGAACTTGGAATGGGTGGACTGCTGTCCGTCAACAAAGGAAGTATAGATCCTCCATCTTTCACTGTTTTAGAATGGAAACCAGAGAATGCACTTAACAGTCAGCCAGTTGTGCTGGTCGGCAAGGGGGTAGTATTTGATACAGGTGGACTTAGCCTCAAGCCTACAGCCAAATCGATGGACTATATGAAGAGTGATATGGCCGGGGCAGCAGCAGTTGCATCTGCTATTAGGGCTGCCGCCAAAAACAGACTCCCTCTTCACATCGTTGCTTTGATACCTGCCACTGATAACCGGCCAGGTGGCAACGCTATAACACCCGGAGATGTGATAACCATTTCGGATGGATCTACAGTTGAGGTACTTAACACCGATGCGGAAGGCAGACTGATACTGGCCGATGCCTTACATTATGCCAAAAAGTATAACCCGTTACTGGTGATCGATCTTGCCACACTGACTGGTTCCGCCTCGATGACACTGGGAATTCACGGCATTGCCGGGATGAGTGACCAGTGCGTGGAGTTTTTTGAGCTACTGAAACAATCTGGAAACAGGGTTTACGAGCGAATCGTGGAGTTGCCGCTCTGGGAAGAGTATGACGAGATGATAAAATCCAATATTGCTGATATGAAGAATATTGGCGGAGGTGAGGCCGGAGCCATTACAGCAGGAAAATTTCTGCAAAGATTTGTCGATTACCCCTGGATTCACCTCGATATAGCAGGACCAGCATTCTTGCAATCGGCAGATCATTACAGACAGGCTGGTGGAACTGCAATCGGTGTCAGGTTGCTGACAGTATTTTTCAACCTTCTCATCCAAAGAATGAGCCAAGGTTCTAATTAACGCAGAAACTCCCGAAAGTAAGAAGAAAAGTTTAAATTTGACAAATAAAGAGATAAATATACCACATGGAGCCACATAAATTAAGAATAGGAATCACTCACGGGGATATCAACGGTATCGGCTATGAGGTCATCATTAAGACATTATCAGACAGCAGATTATTGGAGTGTTGTACACCAATAGTTTATGGTTCGCCGAAGGTCGCAGCCTATCATCGGAAGGCTTTGGACGTAGAGCTGTTTAGTTTTAACCAGATTGCGCACGCCAAAGAAGCTAATTCTAAAAGGGTCAATATCATTAATTGTGTAGATGATGAGATCCGGGTTGAATTGGGAAAGTCGACACCCGAAGCAGGTGAAGCAGCATTTCTGGCTTTACAGGCAGCGATAAAAGATCTGAAGTCGGGCGACATTGACGCTGTCGTCACTGCACCTATCAACAAGGAAAATATCCAGTCCGAACATTTTAAATTTCCCGGTCATACGGAGTATTTTGCCAGTGAGTTTGGCGCGAAAAATTACATGATGCTGATGGTTAGCGACATACTTAAAGTTGGCGTTGTTACCGGACATATTCCTGTTCAACAGGTTCCACAATCCCTTACCAAGGAAAAAATATTGACCAACATCCGTATTCTTCATAAGACAATCCTGGAAGATTTTTCCATTCGCAAGCCGAGGATCGCAGTCTTAGGCCTGAATCCTCATGCCGGCGATCATGGCGTCATCGGAATGGAAGATCAAGATATCATCAGACCTGCCATCAAGCAGGCCGCTGAAGAAGGGATTATTGCCCTCGGACCCTTTGCTGCAGATGGATTTTTTGGATCCGGTGATTTCAAGAAATTTGATGCTATTCTTGCCATGTACCACGATCAGGGCCTGATCCCCTTTAAAGTTCTGGCCTTCGAATCCGGTGTTAATTTTACTGCCGGATTACCCATCATCAGAACTTCTCCCGGTCATGGTACCGCCTACGATATTGCTGGAACGGGTGTCGCTTCGGAAGATTCATTCAGAAATGCCATTTACCTTGCCATCGATGTTTTTGAATCCAGAAAACAATTCAAAGAGCTTTCAAAGAATCCTTTGAAGCATCACGAGATTGACAGGACTGGCGGAGAATAAACCACATCAAACCTAACTATTTATGTTTGAATACATCAAAGGATCCGTGATTAATCTGTCACCTGCAGGCGTTGTCATAGAAGCAGGTGAGATCGGCTATTTTGTGCATATTTCATTGACAACCTATTCTCAGCTTCATGGTTTCGAAAAGGCGAAATTATTTTTGCATCAGGTAGTCCGCGAAGATGCGCACATTCTTTACGGATTTTTTGATCAGGCAGAACGTGAACTTTTCAGGATGCTGATATCCGTCAACGGGATAGGCTCTAATACCGCAATAATGATGCTTTCTTCTCACAAACCTGAGGAGTTGCAGCAGGCTATTCTGAATGAAAATGTTGGTTTGTTGAAGAGTATCAAAGGTATTGGATTAAAAACCGCGCAAAAGGTCATCATTGACCTGAAAGATAAAATCGGCAAAACGGCTGCGAGTGATCTGCAGTTCAGATCTCTGGAAAATCCTGTTCGTTCTGAGGCCGTTTCGGCTTTGGAAATGCTCGGTTTCAACAAAAAAGCCGTTGAAAAACTTGTTGATCAGGTCCTCACCGAACAACCCGCCATTGCTGTTGAAAATCTTATCAAGCTGGCGTTAAAGAGTTTTTGACCAAATTGAAAAAAGTACTCTTCAAAACGTTTGTTGCAACAATGCTTTTCGCATTTATTGCAATTTTCGGGCACAGCAACGCATCCAGCGAATCTGCGAATGCTGTGCACACGCGTTTTGATGATTTGTCCCCTGGCGATACCTTATCCGATCAGCTTCAGCCTAAAATTAAAGGGAATCCTTTTTCTCAGCTAAACCACCGCGATAGCACCGCTTTTTTCCTGAAAAAACCTTCCAATATCCGGACAGAAGTTGTCTACGATCCCCTGTCTGGCGAATATCTGATCACTGAAAAAGCTGGAGAGATCGAATACCGCTTACCAGGATCGCTAAGTCTGCATGAGTTCCTGCATGCAGATATGAAAGAGTCGATCGACCGCTACTGGAGGAAAAGAATCTCGCAGCAGTCATTTGAGCGGCGCACCCAGCTGATCCCTCAATTTCAGATTGGAGGCGATGCTTTCAACAAAGTTTTTGGAAGCAGCGTCGTAAATATCAGACCCCAGGGATATGTCGAGATGACCCTCGGACTAAAAAGTAATAAAATCGAAAATCCCGCGATTCCTACCAGGATGCAACGCAATACGACCTTCGATTTTAACCAGAAAATCAATGTCAGCCTAGACGGAGAGATTGGTGAAAGGATGAAAATGAAGTTTAATTACAACACCGACGCGACTTTCGATTTTGAAAATAAGATTAAACTGAATTATAGCGGCGGTGAAGATGAAATCGTTAGGAATGTGGAGGCCGGTAATGTCTCGATGCCTTTGACCGGAACCCTCATCCGTGGAGGGACCAATCTTTTTGGTGTGAAGACTGATCTCCAGTTCGGCAAACTAGCCGTCACGGCACTTTTCTCGCAACAAAAAGGGGAGACCAAGGTAATCAATACAAAGGGCGGGGCAGAGCAGACTAAATTTGAGATTAATGCCACCAACTACGATGCCAACAGGAACTTCTTCCTGGGGCACCATTTCTACAATACGTATGATCAGGCGTTGTCCGAGTTACCGATCCTGAAAACCTCCGTTACCATCAACAAAATAGAAGTTTGGGTAACCAATACGACCAACCACTTTCAGGAATCACGAAACATTTTGGCCATTCTCGATCTTGGGGAAACAGGGCAGGATATGCAGAATCAGACCGTTTCTGAATTTTCCGCAACTCCCGGACTGACTTATCCCTATAACCAACTTCCCAACAACGACATCAATGGAATTTACAAAGTACTGACAAGAAATTATCCGTCTGTCCGGGATATTGCCAGGGTCAACGAAATCCTGAAACCCCTTTCGGGTAGAGATTTTATTGCAGGCCGTGATTATGAGAAGATTGAGAATGCCCGCAGACTCGATTCCACCGAATATTCTGTCAACCGCAAACTGGGTTATATCTCTCTGAACAGAGCGCTCAACGCGGATGAGGTACTCGCTGTTGCCTATCAGTACAATTCGAATGGGGAGACTTTCCAGGTAGGTGAGTTCTCAACTGATGGAATTGAAGCTCCTCAAACACTTGTCCTGAAGATGATTAAAGGGACTAATCTCAATCCGAAGTTTAAGAACTGGGATCTGATGATGAAGAATATCTACAACATCCAATCCCAGAGAATTTCGGCGGAAGAATTTAAACTGGATGTGCTGTACCGGAACAACGCTTCAGGAACCGACCTGAATTATCTGCCGGACGGACCATTAAAAGAGCAGAACCTGCTGCTTGTGATGAACCTGGATAATCTTAATAGTCAGCATGATCCATATCCGGATGGTGTTTTTGACTTCCTGGATCAGATTACGATAGATGCGCCTAGAGGGCGAATTATTTTTCCGGTCGTTCAGCCATTTGGATCCAATCTTGAGAAGAAATTCAAGGGTGATGCAGCCGCGATCAAGACTTATGTCTATTCATCCCTATACGATAACACCCGTACGGTCGCGGAACAGGATGCTGAAAAGAACAAATATCACCTAAGAGGCAGCTACAAAGGATTGTCGAATTCGGAAATATCCCTTGATGCGCCCAATATAGCCAGGGGATCTGTCAAGGTCATGGCTGGCGGAAGACAGCTACAGGAAGATGTCGACTATATTGTGGACTACACCCAGGGGCGCGTCAAGATTATCAACCAGGGCTTACTGGAAGCTGCCACCCCAATTTCCATCTCTACGGAAAGTCAGGATCTGTTCAGCATGCAGCGAAAAACCATGCTGGGAACGCACCTGAATTACGAGATCAGTAAGAATTTCAACATTGGGTCTACCGTGATGTATCTGATGGAAAAGCCGCTCACACAGAAAGTCAATTATGGTGAAGATCCAATCGCGAACACCATGCTTGGTTTCAATGCCTCCTATAGCGCCTCCGTCCCTTTCGTAACCAAGATGGTGAACGCGCTGCCCTTCCTCAGTACCAAGGAAGAATCAAAAATTGCCGTCGAGATGGAATGGGCAAGACTGTTTCCCGGACACTCGAAGGCGATCTCCAAAGAAGGAGCCGTCTACCTGGATGATTTTGAAGGAACAGTGACTCCAATTAACCTTAAATCATTCATTGGTTGGTCATTAGCCAGTACGCCACAGGGCAATAATGAGTTATTTCCTGAAGGCAACCTGATCAATGATCTTGCCTACGGATACAACAGGGCAAGGCTTTCCTGGTATGTGATCGATCCTTTCATGCAACGAAATACGGCTCCCTCCTATCTGGTGCAGGAGAAAAAGCTCGACGACCAGCGTGTCAGAGAGGTGTTTCAGGCGGAGATATTCCCAAACAGGGAAAATCCGATTGGTCAGCCAACCAATATTCCAACCCTCGACCTTGCCTTTTATCCGGATGAGCGCGGTCCTTACAATTATGACGCCAATCCATCGGCTTATTCTTCAGGAGTGGCTAGGGATGGTACGCTGGCCAATCCGGAAAGCCGGTGGGGTGGGATCATGCGCAAAATTGAAACCAGTGATTTTGAGGCTACAAATGTTGAATATATTGAATTCTGGATGATGGATCCATTTGCGGAGGACACCGCCGGTGACCCAAATCCGGGGGGGAACCTGATTTTTCACCTGGGATCTGTATCTGAAGATGTGCTAAGGGATGGCAGAAAATCCTTTGAGCAGGGTCTGCCAACCAACGGAGATTATAGCGGAATGGATGTAACTGCCTGGGGCCGTGTACCCAAACAGCAGTCTCTGGTTAAGGCATTTGACAACTCAGCACCTGCCAGAATTTACCAGGATATTGGTCTCGATGGGTTAAATTCAAAAGATGAAAAAACTTTTTATCAGAAATTCCTTGCTTCACTGAGCCCTTTGGTCGATCCTGCCGCTTTTACACAGGCGCAAAAAGACCCGTCGAGTGACGATTTTCACTATTTCAGGGGTACTGACTACGATCAGGAAAAGAAAGACCTGCTCGAGCGGTACAAATATTTCAGTAATACGGAAGGAAACTCTCCGACCAACGAACAATCCACCGAAAGTTATCCAACTGCTGCCACTTCCATCCCCGATGTGGAAGACATCAACGACGACAATACCCTGAATGAGAACGAGTCCTATTTCCAGTATAAGATCAAGATCGACAAGGCCAGCATGGCTTTGGGAAAGAACTATATCTCGGATATCAAAACGTCGCCGGTAACACTCAAGAGTGGCAAAAAATCAACGATAACGTGGTATCAGTTCAAGGTTCCGGTCACCGAACCCGAAAAAGCCTTCGGTACAATCAGTGATTTCAGATCGATCCGTTTCATGAGAATGCTGATGAACGGTTGGAAAAGGCCTGTTGTGCTTCGTTTTGCCACCCTCGACTTGATCCGTACGAATTGGAGAAGGTATGACAAGAGTCTTAACGCGGATGGAAGTCCGACGTCGGCAAATACCCAGTTCGACATTTCTGCGGTCAATATTGAGGAGAACAGCAACCGCAAACCCGTCAACTATATACTGCCTCCGGGGGTTGATCGTGTGATCGACCCGGCCAATGCTCAATTGCGACAATTAAATGAGCAATCCATGGTAATGAGGATATCCGATGTTGAACCGGGAGAAGCTAAGGCGGCATTTAAAATCACTTCGGTGGATCTTCGCAGGTACAAAAATCTTAAACTGGAGGTTCACGCCGAGAAGCTGGATAACGCACCGCTCAGAGACAATGAGCTGTCACTTTTCATCAGGATTGGGTCCGATTTTCAATACAATTATTATGAGTATGAAATTCCGTTAAAGCTCACACCACCAGGGTATTATGATAATGATAAGGAGAGCGACCGTTACATCGTCTGGCCCTCCGAAAATCATGTTTACATTCCGTTGGACCTGCTTCCACAACTGAAACTGGAACGGAATGCTGAGATGCATGTTGCAGGTTCCAAAATCACGATGGGAGATATTTATGAGAAGATCCACCAGGGCGTGAACAGCAACCAGAACAGTATAAAAATCAAGGGGAATCCGGATCTTTCTGAAGTGAGTGTGATGATGATCGGTGTCGGGAACAGGAAGGGCCACACGACCGGAAGCCGTTCGGCGGAAGTATGGGTGAACGAATTACGGCTGACCAATTTCGAAGAAAACGGAGGATGGGCTGCCATTGGGCGGGTCTCAGGTAACCTGGCGGATTTAGGAACTTATTCCTTCGCAGGAAGGATGGTGACTTCAGGGTTCGGGGACATTGATTCAAAGATGTCGACGAGGGCAAAAGAGGATACCCGGGAATACGATGTCTCTACCAACCTGGAACTTGGTAAATTTTTTAAACCGGAATCAGGTATTAAGATTCCAATGTACATGAGTTTTTCAAAATCGATCGCCACGCCCGAATACTCGCCAGTCGACAAAGATGTTAAACTCACTGATGCTTTGAATAATGCAGCTACAAAAGCGGAACGCGATTCCATCAAGAAGACTTCACTGGATTTCAGCTCCCGCAAGAGTATCAATTTCACCAATGTTCAAATTGATAAACCAAATAAAAAAGGAGAACCAAAATTCTACGACCTGTCCAATCTATCACTGTCCTATTCTTATAATCAGTTTCAACATGGTGATGTTAATACGCTGATTGAAAGGACTGACAATTCCAGAACTTTACTCAACTATCATTTCAACAACAGGCCAAAATCTATTGATCCATTCAAGAATTTCTCCTTCTTAAAAGCCAAAAGCTTAACCTTGTTCAGAGATTTCAATTTTAGCCTCACTCCAACTCAGGTCTCTTTCCGTTCGGATATGAACAACATGCAAAGCCAATTGCAATACCGGAACATTACCAATCCGGATTTTATCCTTCCGGTCTCCTATCAAAAAGATTTCACCTGGAACCGGTATTATGATTTCCGATTTGACCTTACCAGAAGTTTAAAGCTGGATTTCTCAGCCGTTAACGCATCGCGGATCGGCGACCCGATGAAACTCACTGATCCAACCCAGACTGCCTATCAAGCCAGAAAAGACACCATCTGGAGATCGATCCTCGAAGGAGGCAGAAATACGCATTACCATCATACCTGGAACATAACCTATACCCTGCCGATCAATAAAATACCTTTGCTTGAATGGACCTCTGCTTCTGTAACCTACCAGGCCGGATACGACTGGAACCTGGCGCCAGTTACCAGAGGAAATTGGGTACTAGGAAATACCATTAGCAACATGAGCGCTGCCCAGTTGAATGGTAACCTGGACTTTCTGCAGCTATATAATAAAGTGCCGTTCCTGCAGAAGGTGAATCAAAAATATGGGGAATTCAGCAAAGGCAGAAGAGACAGCCAGGAAAGCAGCCGCCAAAGATATAACGCTGCTCAGAAGGGGGCTATCCCACAAAAATACCAGGAACAGAATCTGAATCTCAAAAAGAATGCGCCCTTCTCCTTCTTCCATAAATTAGGAACGCCTTCAGTTCAGGTGAAAGTGACCGATAGGAGTGGAAAGCCAATCGAGGGAAAGGTTAGTGTTGTTAATGACAATAGGGTCATATTCACGCCATTGGCAGATTTTAATGGGGCAAAAGTTGAGATATCTGCTAACAAGAAGGAGGCTTCACTCAACAAATTACATCTGGGAGAGCTCACTGCAAGGTTCCTCATGATGCTTTACAATGTCAACATCTCCTACTCAGAAAACGGCGGTACTGCTCTTTATGGTTACCTTCCGGGAAGTAGTATTTTGGGTCTCACTAACTATGCTAACGGAGGACAGTCCACTATGGCTCCTGGATTGCCTTTTGTCATGGGACATCAGGATGAAAAATTTGGTCTTCAGGCTGCAAGCAAAAACTGGATCACCACCGACACGATTGTGAACAAACCTTACACGATGAGCCACAATACCCGACTGAATATAAGAGCTAAAATTGTACCTATCCCGGACCTGAAGATAGATCTGACTGCCAACAGGATTTTTTCCAAAAACAGTTCGGAATTTTTCATTTACAATGCAAAAAATGGCTGGGATTCTTACAACAACTCCTTCAACGGGAATTTCAGCATGTCAGTGATCACCATTGGTACTTCTTTTGAAAAGCTAGGGAAAGCATTTGTCCAGGATTCAAAAGGATGGAATAATTTACAAAGCAACAGGCAGGTAATTGCGCAAAGACTAGATGCTTTGAGAGTTACCAACAACAATTTTGGCTATCAACCCGGAGTGATTGACCCTCAAACCAAGTTTCCGGCAGGTTACGGACCCACTTCGCAGGAGGTGCTGATACCATCCTTTTTTGCTGCATACACCGGGCAGAATATCAATAAGGTAGAACTTACGCCATTCCCTTCGGCCAGGTTTATGTTACCCAACTGGCGTATCCAATATTCCGGGGCCGTCAGCAAGATCAATGTCCTGAAAAGCGTGATGAAATCAATGAATATCATGCACGACTACCGCTCCACCTACAATGTTGGGAACTATTTATCCAACATGAACTACCAGACAGCCACTGATGGTTTCGGTTATGTGAGAGATGCTCAGAACAACTTTATGCCGTTGTTTGATGTCGCCGCCATCAACATCAATGAAACTTTCAATCCGTTATTCGATGTGGATATAACCTGGCTCAACAACCTGACTACCAGGTTTGAGTATCGGAAGACCCGTAATATTACCATGAGCCTTACCAACAATCAGACTACGGAAATGTACAACAATGAGGCGAGTCTTGGATTTGGTTATAGATTCGAAAACATGAAGTTGTTTATCAAAACCAAGAGCTCCTCCAAAATGTTAAACAATGATCTCAACTTAAGAGCCGATGTCTCCTATAACAAGAACAAGACGATTTTGCGCAAGCTGGTTGAGGCCAATACGCAGCTGACTGCAGGCCAGGATGCCTTGTCAATCAAATTCTCGGCAGACTACAACCTGAGTGAAGTCTTTATTGTCCGGCTGTTTTACGACCGGATCGTGAACAGTCCATATATCTCAAACGCTTATCGCACAACCAATTCCAACCTTGGAGTGAGTTTCAGGTTTACTTTGATAAAATAATTTATGTTGTTGAGCTGCTTTAATTCAGGAGTTCCGGAGGCCGGATGTGACGAGGCGGGCAGAGGATGTCTGGCGGGGCCGGTCTTTGCTGCTGCGGTTATACTACCCGAAGATTTTACTTCTGAAGTATTGAACGACTCCAAACAACTTACTGAACGGCAAAGATATAGTCTAAGGGATGTGATTCAGAAGGAAGCAATTTGCTGGGCTGTAGGAATATGTGACCAGCAGGAGATCGATCAGATCAACATCCTCAACGCTTCCATTCTGGCCATGCACAAGGCATTGAAGCAGTTAAGGATCAGGCCCCATCATATTATCGTGGATGGTAACCGGTTTAAGCCTTTTGAGAACATCCCTTATTCCTGCTTTGTAAAAGGTGACGGACGCTTTCTCTCCATCGCCGCGGCATCGGTCCTGGCAAAGACCTACCGGGATGACTATATGAAGTCGATTCATGCCGATTTCCCGGAATATAGCTGGAACCAAAACAAAGGCTACCCTACCGAAAAGCACAGGATAGCGATTTCCAGGTATGGCATCACGGAGCACCACCGGAGGAGCTTCAGGCTGACAAATGACCAGCTAAGTTTGGATTTGAAATTGTAAATGTTGAAAAGATAGACTTTACACTTCTTTTTCGAGTTGGACGGGTATAGATTAGGTTAATCATCTCTATCGATTTTGCTGACCTCAGCAAAATGATCAACTATTTCATAACCACTGTTTTTACAGGCCAGCATAGCCCGTCTAAAATTGATTAATCCCATTCCTGTTTGCCCGCCAGGGCATTAAGCTTCATAGAAAGAGAATTTTGAATAGGACGTTTCCCCGGAGGGGATATACTCAGCTAAATAATTTCTTCTTCAGGGGATTGACGTTCAACCTAATTGTGTATATTTAGTATTGATATAAACGCCATTGCCAGCGAATTACAGGCATTGAAAAAGAAAATGAAATCAACCGACAATGCTATTGCTGATCTTTATAAGAAGTTAGAAATTGAAACACCTTTTTAATTACGCTGAATTCGTGGTAATTAAAAACTAAAGTGGTCGAATTCGACCACTTTAAAAACAAACCGGTTACAAATTGTAACTGTTTGAAGATATTGAACATTAAAAAAACGCAACAATGGGAAAGCAAAACACTATTAAAATATTTGAAGATAAAGCGGTAAGAACCCTTTGGGATGGTGCGCAGGAGAAATGGTATATCTCCATCATTGATGTAATAGAAATATTAACAGGCAGCCCAAGACCCAGAAAATACTGGAATGCTTTAAAAACAAAACTTAAAACGGAGGGAAGTGAGTTGTCCCAAAAATTGGGACAACTGAAAATGCAATCGGCTGACGGCAAATTTTACTTGACTGATGTAGCTGATACCGAACAGCTTTTTAGACTTATACAATCTATACCCTCGCCAAAGGCAGAGCCTTTTAAACTTTGGTTGGCACAAGTGGCAGCAGAGCGATTGGACGAGATGCAAGACCCTGAATTAACGATTGACAGGGCGCTGGAGCAGTACTTACGCTTGGGCTATTCCGAAAACTGGATCAACCAACGCCTCAAAAGCATTGAAATTCGCAAAGAGCTTACCGATGAATGGAAAAAACGCGGATTAAAGGAAGGCACACAATTCGCAACCCTGACTGACATTATTACCAATGCCTGGGCCGATAAAACCACCCGTGAGTACAAAATACTGAAGGGTTTGAAAAAAGAGAACCTGCGGGACAACATGACCAATACCGAACTTATTTTAAACATGCTTGCCGAAGCCTCCACCAAAGATATTTCGCAAGCAGTAAATCCAGAATCCTTCGAAGAGAGCAAAAAAGTAGCCAGGCAAGGCGGTAATGTAGCCAAAGTAGCCCGGCAGGAATTAGAGGCAAGAACGGGGAAGAAAGTAGTAACAGCATTAAACGCCAAAAAAAGTCTGAACCGTGATTTACCTGATTAAATGATTGATATGATTTTGAAAAGCAAAATGTACGAAACAACAAAAAATAATCAAGGCAATCAAGTGGATCAAAAAAATCAAGGTTCAGACAATTTGCCGCGCGTAAGGTTTCCGGAGTTTAAAGATGAATGGGAACATAAAAGACTGAGCGAGTTTTTGAGTGAATCGAAAAAGAGAAACGGGGATCTAAAATACGATAAAGATAGTTTAGCAAGCAGTCCCATCTTTGTGTTGCATAGTTCAGAGCAATTCCCATCGACTCTTTGGGACGGCCGTTTTATCCATTGCACATATTCAAGAACATTGGCAAGTTCGCGGGCATTCCAAAACTCAAAGCCATCATCGGAAAGATGCTTTATTGCTTCGAAAGGTTCATATTCAATTGCTTTTAAGTTGCTCATTAGATCAGGATTTACAGGATTAAAGGTTGGCAGGATACTTAATTCAACTAATATTAAGTATTTTTTAGCGAGTTACTCGCCTAAAAAATCTCCCCAACTTATCCATCCATTATTCTTGAATTTTCTGTCTGGATTACATGTAAGTCTTTTATCTTCAAGATAACGCTTATTTTCTTGGTATTCTTTTCTGGATTTTATTTTTAATTTTATTACAGCAAGCTTTGCTTCTATGTAAGTACCGTATTTATTTGGATTTTCAATTCCGAAAAAATCAAAAAAATCAATCCAACCATTATTTTTATATTTTTTATCTGGTGAACTTGGCAAGTGAGGGTCTAGCTTGTACAATTTTGATTTTTTATAATCGGTACCTGAAGTAATCTCTAAAGCTTTAACTGCTATTTTTGCCTCCTCATAAGTTTGATAAACATCTATTGGCTTTGAACCCAAGAAGCTATTCCAATTCGTCCATCCATTTGATTCGTATAATACATCTGGAGTTCTTATTAGCCTTGGATCTCTTTTGTAAAGTTTTAATTCTTGATACTGGCGTCTGTTCTTAATTCCCAGATTCTGAGCAGCTTTCTGAGCTTCAGAATAATGAATGTAGAAATCTGGTTCAGAAATATTGCAAAAGTCATAAAATGATTTCCATCCTCTATTTTTATAAACTTCACTTGGAGAACTTGGCAGTCCTGAGTCTTCTTTATATCGCTTCTTAAATTCTTTCATAGAACTTATCCCCAATTCGTTTGCTCCCAATTTCGCTTCAAGATAAGTTTCATATATATTGGGTGATTTTGTACCAAGAAAGACGTACCAGCTAATCCACCCTTTATTTGCGTAAGTTTTTTCAGGATTACTGGGAAGTAATGGATCTTCTTTATAACGTTTTGCAGAAATGTACTGTTCTCTGGTTTTTATCGCTAAACTGAAAACCGCGTTTTGTGCTTCTTCATAAGTTGGATAGTAGGAAGGGATAAAATCATTCCAATTCGTCCAGCCATTGTTTTTGTAAAATTTAATGGGTTGACTTGGCAATTTTGGGTCTTCTTTATAACGTTTTTGTGTTACATATTCTTTCATTGATTTAATACCCAGTTTTTCAGTTGCAATTTTCGCTTCTTCATAGGTTGCATAAAATTCTGGTGCTCTGTAATTTAAAAAAGCAGGATAGCTTATCCATCCTCTTCCTAAATAGTTAATATCTGGTTTGCTTGGAAGCCTTGGATCCTCTTTATATCTAATAAGATACTCCTTTCTGGACTTTATTTTGAGTTTTTTTACGGCGTTGTTTGCTTCATCAAAATTTGAATATGCATCAGGCCTTTTTCTGCCATAAAAATCCGAATGACTAATCCAACCTTTTTTCAAATAATATCTTTCAGGAGAACTTGGTAGCCTAATGTCTTCTATGTGTCGCAACCGATAATCATTTTCGGATGTGATTTTTAATCTTAAAACAACCTCTTTGGCTTCCTCAAAAGGATAAAAGGGCATTTTCATAATACCAAGGAAGTGATCAAAACCAATCCAGCCAGTATTCAGATATGATCTGCTCGGATTTCGTGGAAGCCTAGTGTCTTCCTTGTAACGCTTTTTATATTCAGTATAGGTTTTGATTCCTAATCTTTTTACGGCTTCTTTTGCTTCAGCGTATGTTGGATAAATTTTCGAAGAAGTTATACCAAAAAAATTGCTCCAATCTAACCACCCTATTTTTTTATAGGTTCTGTCCGGTGTACTAGGTAACCTTTCATCTTCTTTGAAACGCTCGCGATATTCAATAAGCGATTTGATACCGAGTTTGTTAGTAGCAATTCTTGCTTCGTTATATGTCGGATAAATATTGGGAGCCTTGGCGTCAAAAAAATTATACCAATCTATCCAGCCTTTGTGTGTGTAGAATTTGTCTGGTTTACTTGGCAAACGTGCATCTTCACGATAATGTTCTCTATATTTTGATTCTGATTTAATTCCTAACTTTTTTGTTGCTTCCTTTGCTTCAATATAGGATCGGTAATAATTTAATTTTTCTTCAACTTCTTCAATTATTGTTAATATATCCTTCAGTTCATCTTCGACAGAGATTGTTTTTGGTATCTCTATATCAGTAAATCCAAAATCATCCAACAATTTTCTATATTTCTCCGTTTCTAATTTCAATTCTTCATAAATATTTATTTTCACATTTTGGAAGTTCAAAACACAATCAAATATGAGCGGGTTTTGAATATTGTGACTTCGTAATACTCTTCCAATTTGTTGAAGATAAATCCGGGGAGATTCGGTCTTCCTGAAAAGCATTATTGAATCAATCCCTGGAACATCAATCCCTTCATTTAGCATATCAATTGCGACAATAATGAAAATCTGATTCCGACCTGGCTTAATGTCTGAGAAGGCAGCTAATATTTTTTCATTTTCCTTTCTGGTCTCTTTCGAGGTAATCTTGTATATTTTAACCTCACAAAACTTCATAAAGGTTTTTTCCAATAATGCCAATGTGCCAATTGAGTGTTCAATTCCCTCGCAGAAAACAATTATTTTTTGGTATTCAATTGAGCTATAGTATTTATAAATTATTTTTTGGATGGAATAATCTGTAATTTGTTTTGAATCTAATTTTTTCAGAAGGTACTCCCTCATATCAACATTATTGTTGTACTTATTTTTGACAACATCTTTTATTTCAAGGATTTTCGGTTTAATATTTCGAACAGAATAAACATATTTTCCCTTTGGCAGAATTTCTAAAGCCATTGCTTTGGCTAAACTCATTCTACCAGCACAATTATTTCCAAAGAATTCTTTTATATCAACACCATCCGAATACCTTTCCATTGTTGCCGACAAACCAACAATCTTTGTATTACTATGAATTATTGGCAACAAACCTCTTTCGTGCCATTCTGTGGCACCGGTACGATGTGCTTCATCCATAATAATATGAGAAAAATGACCTTTTGTGATTTTATCGGAATTATGCATTAAATACTGATATGTCAATAAGTTAACAAGCCTTTCTTGCTTGTATTTCAAGGTGATTTTTTCACTTGGAACAATTGTCAATAATAGCTTCTCAATTCTGTTGTTTATATAGGAAGAAGGAGAAAGTATCAGAATCTTGTTGATTTCATTTTTTGATAGTACTTCAACTAACTTGGCAATGATGTAGGTTTTGCCGGTCCCAGTAGCATGCTCTACGTAGCATCGCTCATTATTTGTCCAATATTTAGCAATTTCATTGAACGCAGTCTTCTGATAAGGCTCCAAAGAAATATTTGGTGCTTTGGGGTAAATGCCATTGTAATTATAAAACAATTGATCTACAATATCCTTTTCATCCCAGGCATTAATATTTAAAACCTTATTTAAAACAGTCTTTATTCCTCTCACATATTCCCAAGCAATGAAGCAAAAGTGTCTAATCGTTAAATTAAATTGTTTTTTATAATTATCCTGAAATTTTGACAAATCTTTAGGAACATCAAATTTGGGAATGGCACTATTCCAATTTTTTGCCTGAACTACAAACCTAATAGAGTTATCTTTAGGATTTTTAATTAATAAATCACATCCACCATCACTGCCTCTTTCTCCTAACCTGTCAACAAGCCATCCATTTCCCCGAAATAATTCTGCCAGTAATTTCTCGAAAATTTCACCCTTAAACTTGTTGTAAGTTAATCCTCCTCCAAATTCGTTGTGAAATTTAAGTGGATTTTTAAATGCTTTAAAATCTATGTCTTTTTTTCCGGCATTCTCATTACAGAATACCTTAATTATAGTCTCAAGTTCAGACATCTTTTATGCGAGTAAAAATTTCTTCAATTTATCAAAAATAATAATTCCGATTACTGATTTTGGAGTTTCTTTCGCTGGGAACTAATATTAGCCTTGCCTAATAGCTGAACCGGAAACAAGATATTATTGAAAACTAATCATTGAAGATGACCACAATCAGAGGACAAATACACAAAGCCAATCAGATTCATCGATTGGCCTTGTGCATTAGTCAAGGTAGCTTTCAAATATGCTACTTGAAATAAAAGATACCCAGAGATTAAACGGGATTAGCCACCGGAGTTACCGGCACAGCCTTGCCCCTCCCGGAGTAATCCACAATGTTCCGTGCATTTTTGTAGGCATTGAAGAAATCGGGGTGGCTAAATTGGAAGCATGTCGGTAACTGTCAAAGGGCATCTGGTGGCGTTCAGAGGGCTTCCGGTGATCGATATTGGTCATCTGACGATGTTTAATGCGCTTCCGGTGGTTGAAAACTGACCTTCCCTAAAATGTATTTGTAAATGGGTATGAAAAGTTTTAAAAAAATGAATAATAGTAACAAATTTGTTACTATATTTGTAATGAAACAAAAAATTGAAGACACAATGCCAGAGGTTTTCAGAATGTTTGGAATGCGCTTTTTCTTCTTTGCCAATGAGCATTTGCCCGTACATATACACGTTCAGAATGCAGATGGAAGAGCCAAATTTCAAGTTTCACCAAAAGTAAGACTATTGTCAAACAAAGGATTAAAATCCTCTGACATAAAACTGGCAGAATCGGTTATTGAAGAAAACGAAACAACCATTATTAAAGCATGGGAGGTATTTCATGGAAAAGCAGAGTAATTTGAAAATAGAAAAGGTGTGGTTTGATGCCGAAAACATCTACATTACTACCAATGATGGAACACAAAAAAGTCATCCTCTGCGTTGGTTCGACAGGTTATGGAATGCAACCTCCGAACAACGTACACAATATGAGTTAAGCAGTTGGGGTGATTCTATTCATTGGCCGGAATTGAATGAGGATTTAAGCCTCGAAGGTTTTTACACGTTCAATAAGGATGAGATAGAAAAACAGGAAAACGAGGTATCGCGTGTGTTCGGCCAGTTTCCTGCGCTTAACATCACAAGATTTGCCGAACTGGTTAAAATTAATCGAAGTCTTCTGGCGAGCTACGTATGCAACGAAAAGAAGCCGGGAGCCAAAAATAAAAAACAAATCGAAGCGGCTTTACATCAACTTGGCAAAGAGCTTTTAGCTGTAAAGTTGTAGTTTTCAAAATATTATTAATTGCTGGGAATTTCTTCTTTAACCGGTGTATCAACTTACCAATACATTGGAGCAATAACAGATGAATATTTTTTCAACAGAAGGATCGGAGATATTATCGTAGGAATAAAAAATGGGGTTGTCGACTTATAATGTAATCGGAATACCCTTGTAAAAGTCCAGTATCTTGGATCTGAAAATAAACTCATACTTGGCACGAAGCAGGTCGGAAGAGGCCTTTAACAGATTGGTTTTGGCCAAATTGTAATCTACCGCATTGACCATGCCAACATTGAACTTCTCTTCAGAATAACGGAATGCCTCTTGCATGGACGTTACAGCCTTTTCCGTGGATTTGAAACGGTTGAAGGAAGTAATAGCAGTGGTCTGAGCCGTTTCAATCTCCTGCCTCAGCACTTTTTTGGTACCTTCCAGGTCGAGTTGTGTAGTCAACGTCTGGATTTTCGCATTATCAACCTGCAGTTTGGTGAGAAAACGATTGAAGATCGGAATATTCAATTGCAATCCCAACCCCTTGCGCTGGTTGTTACTGAACTGATCGCCGAAACTGATGCTGGTTCCCTTTATATCTTTGTACTTGTTGTTATAGTTGTTGTAATAGTTCGCATAAAAGGACAAGGTCGGGTAGAATACGCCTTGTGCCATCTTCAGCTGCATTTCAGTACTCTGGAAGCGATATTCGGCTCCTCTGATCTCAGGTCTTTGTTTTACAGCAGTCAGGTAAACATCTTGCGAATTAGTCACTGATGACTGTGCACCAATCTCCGGTAGTATAGGAATTTCTACATCAAACTTATCGGTAAAGACTATCTCTAGCATCTGGGCCAATTTCAATTTTGCAAGCTGAAGCTGGTTATTGGCATCTACAATGTTCAGCTCTTCACTGGCTGCCTGTGCCTCAATTTCAAGCAGGGCGCCACTGGCGAGACTACCGGCATTCACCTTTTCCTGAGATTGTTTCAGCTGTTGATTGGTAATAATAATCTGATCTTCTGATACCTTCACCAACTCTTTCGCGAAAAGTATTTCCAGAAAGGTGGAGGCAATATTGAGAGAAAGGTCATCTTTGGCCTTGGCCAGATCTTCGAAACTGGCCTTCAGGTCAAACTCGGTCTTCTTAATGGTATTGTTGATCTGCAACCCCTGGAAGACGGTTAGCTGGGTACTCAATCCAAAATCGGTCTGCGCAGAATTGACATTCTCATAGGTATTCAGATAGGTCAGAGACCTGCCGAAATTCAGGTTTTGAGAGGCCTGCCCGTTCAGATTAGGCAATCTTGAGTTCTTTTTCTCCTTGAGCATATTCAGTTGGTACTGGGTATTTAACGTGCTCTGTTTGATCTGGATGTTGTTATCCAGCGCGTAATTGATGCATTTGTCGAGCGTCCACAAATCCTGGGCGTGCAGTGTGGCGAAAAGTGCCATCAAAAGAAGATAGGCCAGGGTAAAAATGGTTCGTATCATGGTGTTCAAATTTTTATGCTAAGTTACCTCTTTTCGTTGTTAATCACTGATAATCTAGTTCTTTTCTTCGGGCTTCTTCTTCGGATCGATCAGGTTTCCCTTGATTTTATCCTCTTTTGTAAGACCGGAAACAATCTCAATGTTGATACCGTCTGACAGGCCCGTCTTCACAAACCTCTTTTCATACTGGTCGGTCGCCTTCTCAATTTCGACATAAGCCGAATCATGGGTAAATTTTAAAAGCCCTTCGGGGATGGTCAGGACGCTGTCGCGGCGGTCGAGAACAATATTGGCATTGGCACTGTATCCCGAACGGATAAACTGATCGTTCTTCAGTAACACATCCGCCTTGATCTCAAACTGGATGGCTCCGTTCTCGATTTTCCCTTTTGGAGCGATATATTTCAAAATGGCATTGAATTTTTGATTATCGATGGCGCCGATGGTAAGTTCGATGTTCATCCCTTCTCTGATTTTCCCAACCTCCGTCTCATCAACTTTACCAAGAAAAATCATGTCATTCATGTCCGCCACGATGGCAATTGTTGTTCCAGCATTGAAGGTATTGGCCTGAATGACAGAGAATCCCTCTTTTACGGGTACGTCAAGCACCATTCCGTCAATGGTAGAACGGATCAGGGTATTGGTTGTCTTGGCAGAACTCTTGGTCACCCCTTTCCGGATCAATTCCAGGTTGTTCTCAGCCGACTCAACCTCTTCGCGGGAAGAGTTGTAAGCAAGTCTGGCTTTTTGATACTCTTCCTTGGAATTTACCTTCTTCTCGAACAGGGTGGTCTGACGCTCATAATCGATCTTGGCATCTTCGTAATTCAGTTGGGCTCTCTTGACCCGGGATTCAGCATTGTTGAGGGTTACCATATCCGGAATGATGTTGATCTGAGCCATAACATCATCCTTGTGTACCATCTGTCCGGCTTCCAGGTAAACTTTTTCGACAATACCTGAAACCTGGGGTTTGATCTCTATCTCTTTTCTTGGTTGGACAGTACCGGTAGCAACCGTTTTCTTGATAATACTGTTTTTTGACCCACTCTTTATCTCGAACTTATCTGGCACTTTCTGTGACTTTTGATACAAAAACACCAGCGTCCAAATGAACAGGATGGCTATTAAAATGAGTCCGAAAATTTTAAAAAACTTTTTCATGGCAACCTTTTTTTATTCAATGTCTATTTGAAATTTTTAATACTTATTCTTCTCTTAAAGCCTCAATCGGCTTAATCTGTAAAGCTCTTTTGGCAGGGATGGATCCCGCGAACAGCCCAGCCAGAACCAATATGGTCAGCGAAG